>SCPP01000228.1_pt1 | contig 56996 bp, 86 predicted proteins | sample 6106811 | NCBI WGS metagenome assembly SCPP01 (sample SAMN10720449, study PRJNA508395) | human gut metagenome | isolation source: Participant 2 stool, 15 month | host: Homo sapiens | collected 2018
TTTTGTGAATAATCATAAAATTCCAACCTATTATTTTACGGCTATTCATCACACCATATCGGCACAAACCAATTCAACGGCGAGGTAAAATAATCCATTCTGCCTGTTCCATAACACGTTTTGCAAAATTTCAGGCGTATCGCCATCCTCAATATAAACCGCTTTTTGTAATAAAATTCTACCGCCGTCTGTGATTTCATTTACGAGATGTGCCGTTGCGCCGTCACTTTAACGCCGTAATCAAAGTGCGCCTGATGTACTTTCAATCCGTAAAGCCGTCACCGCAAATGACGGTATAAGTGACGGTTGGATATTGACAATTTTATTTGCGTATTCTTTAAGCAAGTCACCGCCAAAATCGCCAAAATCCTGCAAGGACAATCGCATCAACGTCCATTTCTTTCATATACGCACAAATTTGTCGGTTCGTTCGTCGTTATCACCGCCGCAATCGGCATTTTGCGGATTACTTTAGTCGCAATACCTGCATTTTTGCGTTCAAGACCGTACGCCTTACTGTTATTTGAGCATACACACAATCTTACCGCTTTTCAAAGACAACCCTGTTTATCAATCAAAGCCTGTAAATTCGTGCCGCCGCCCGAAATAAGAACACTATTCTTTTCATAAATTAAACCTCCTCGTGAAAAGATGTGGTATATATCGGAACAAAGGAACGCTGACGTATGTTTATACTTCAAGTTCCTTTAAACCCGAGATGCCTCATATTTTACGAGATAACTCTATTATTACCGACTATCTCCACACCTTTTTCGCCGTCAACAAGTTCACCGATAATATAAGCTTTTTCGCCTGCGTCCTCAAGGCACTTAACAGCCTTTTCAGCCTTATCCGCATCAACAGCTACTATCATACCGATACCCATATTGAATGTGTTGTACATATCTCTTTCAGGAATATCAGCCTTTTTCTGCATAAGATTAAATATAGGGAAGAACCTCCATGAACCCTTTTGATAACGGCTTTCAAACCATCAGGCAACATTCTAGGAACATTTTCGATAAATCCGCCGCCTGTGATATGAGAAACGGTATTAATACCTACTTCGTCAATAAGCTTTAGAAGCGGTTTAACGTAAATTCTTGTCGGTGTAAAAGTTCCTCACCGATTGTCTTGCCAAGTTCGTTTGAATATGTATTAAGAGTTTCCTTTGCGTTATCGTCATTAAGACCGAAAACTTTTCTTACAAGTGAATAGCCGTTTGAGTGAACACCGCTTGATGCGATACCGATAAGCACGTTACCTGCTTTTGCATTTTACCGTCAGTGATTTTGCTCTTTTCAACAACACCAACGCTAAAATCCTGCAACGTCATATTCATCTTCCGGCATCATTCCCGGATGTTCTGCAGTTTCACCGCCTACAAGCGCGCAACCCGACAAAACACAGCCGTCCGCAACGCCTTTAACGATTTGTGCAACCTTTTCCGGAACATTCTTACCGATTGCGATATAGTCAAGGAAGAACAACGGCTTTGCACCCGAACAAGCAATGTCGTTTACACACATTGCAACGCAGTCTTGACCGATAGTTATCATGCTTGTCCATAAGGAAAGCAACTCTGATTTTGTACCTACACCGTCAGTACCCGAAACAAATTACAGGATTTTCGTAGTTTTCGGCATTTCAAAGTCCGCCGAAGCCGCCGATTCCGCCAAGTACGCCCTCAATCGCTGTCTTTTAACGTCGTCCTTGATTAGTCTTACTGATTCGTAGCCCGCCTCAACGTCTACACCTGCTTGTTTGTACGCATTTTCACTCATATTTTTATCTCCTTTAAAATTGTTTTCCTTAAATATCAAATTACATTTCTGCAACTGCTTTTTTAATTTTTTCGTCTTTTTCTCGGCGCCTCAACCATTTTAACTTTTGCGTCTTTTAGAGCGTCTTTCAAATAATCATATTTAATAGCAAGCATTTGTGCAGCCAAAATCGCCGCATTCGTGCCGTTATCTATACCGACCGTCGCAACAGGGATACCCGGAGGCATTTGGACTGTTGCCAAAAGTGCGTCCATACCCTCAAGTGTTGACTTAATCGGAATACCTATAACAGGTACTGTTGTGTGAGCCGCTATAACTCCACCGAGATGTGCCGCCATACCTGCCGCACAAATTATAACCTCAATACCGTTTTTCTCGGCATTCTTGGCAAATTCTGCCGCTTTGTCAGGTGTTCTGTGTGCAGAAATTACATTCACATCTACCTCAATTTTAAATTCTTTAAGCTTTGCAACGCAACTCTTTAATTTTTCAAAATCAGAGTCACTTCCCATTATTAATGCTACTTTAGGAGTCATAAAACTCACCTGTCCTTCCTAAAATTTACTTATAGTAATACATAATAATAGTATCAAAATCGACCCTGTTGTCAATATTTCTTGCATATTCATTTAACTTATATTAACTAAAAATTCATCTGTAAACATTTATTGCAATTAACTAACCAATATGATAAAATTAAATAATCAAATTTAAAGTATTTGCAATTACCGAATTTTAAGCAAATGGAACGGAGGAATTAAAATGTTAAAAGCAATAACAATTATTCTTGCATTGGCGATGATGTCAGGTACATCTGTATTTGCAAGCAATGAAACAGAAGAAAGCAACAACGCAACTCAAATTGAGCAAAACAGTGAAGTCACCGCATTTGAAAGCGACATATCAAGAGCGGTATCACTTGGCATTATCAACAACGAAAACTACAACTTTAACGATGATATTACACGTGAACAATTCTGTAATTTTGTATACAACTGGGTAAACCCGATAAAAGAATTGCCCATATTCAAATATGAACGTGCTCCATTTGATGACACAAACGGCAATGACAAAATTACCGTATTATATTCCGCTAAAATAGTATCGGGTAGGGCGATTATATCTTCTCACCAAACGACAAACTCACGCGTGAAGAAGCCGCAACAATTCTTTGCCGTGCCGCAAACTACTTAGACATTGAACTTCCGCTTGTCAAGGTAGATATGTCATACGCCGACAATAGCGAAATATCATCATGGGCAGTGTCTTCTGTGTACAGTTTAAAACATTGAATATCTTAAACAACACTGACGAAAATTTTAATCCAAAGCAAACATAACAATCAGCCAAGCTGTTTCCGCATTGGTCAGATTATCTTAGTCCGGCTGTATCAATCGACTGTATCGAACTTGAATAGTACAAAAGACACCATTTAGCATTTGCTAAATGGTGTCTTTCATACCGTTCTTTAAATTAGAATTTACCAGCCTTTGCAGCTTCCTCTACAGCAACGGCAGCAGCAACTGTTGCGCCAACCATAGGGTTGTTACCCATACCGATAAGACCCATCATTTCAACGTGAGCAGGAACTGAAGATGAACCTGCGAATTGAGCGTCTGAGTGCATACGACCCATTGTATCTGTCATACCGTATGAAGCAGGACCTGCAGCCATATTATCAGGGTGAAGTGTACGTCCTGTACCACCACCAGAAGCTACTGAGAAATATTTCTTACCTTGTTCGATACATTCTTTTTTGTATGTTCCTGCTACTGGGTGCTGGAATCTTGTAGGGTTTGTTGAGTTACCTGTGATAGAAACGTCAACACCCTCGTGGTGCATTATAGCAACACCTTCACGAACATCGTCTGCGCCGTAGCAGCGAACGTTTGCTCTTTCGCCCTTTGAGTGCTGTTCCTTAACGATTTCAAGCTTACCTGTATAGTAATCAAACTTAGTCTGTACATAAGTAAAGCCGTTAATTCTTGAGATGATCTGAGCAGCGTCCTTTCCAAGACCGTTCAGGATAACTCTTAGGTCTTCCTTACGAGCCTTGTTTGCGCTTCTTGCAAGACCGATTGCACCCTCAGCAGCTGCGAAAGATTCGTGTCCTGCAAGAAATGCGAAACATTTTGTTTCTTCTCTTAGTAGCATTGCGCCAAGATTACCGTGTCCGATACCAACCTTTCTGTCATCGGCAACAGAACCAGGAATACAGAATGACTGCAAGCCAAGACCGATTTTCTCAGCAGCCTCTGCAGCTGTCTTAACACCGTCTTTAATTGCGATAGCAGCACCTACTGTGTAAGCCCAACAAGCGTTTTCAAAGCAGATTGGCTGAATGCTCTTTGTGATGTTGTATGCGTCAACACCGGCGTCATCACAGACTTTCTTTGCTTCTTCTATTGATGAAATGCCATGCTTTTAAGCTCAGCATTGATTTGATCTATTCTTCTTTCATAACTCTCAAATAAAGCCATTATATATTTACCTCCCTTTTCAGATTATTCGTGTCTTGGGTCAAGAAGTTTTGCAGCATCGTCAACTCTTCCGTATTGTCCGCTTGCCTTTTCCAAAGCTTCGTTAGCGTCCATACCCTTAGCTATCATTTCCATCATCTTACCAAGATGAACAAACTTATAACCGATAATTTCGTTGTTATCATCAACTGCAATCTTTGTTATGTAACCTTCTGCAAGTTCAAGGTATCTTGGGCCCTTTTCAAGTGTTGCATAAGTTGTACCAACCTGTGATCTAAGTCCCTTACCAAGGTCCTCAAGGCCTGCACCGATTGGAAGACCGTCCTCTGAAAAGCTGTTTGTGTACGAACGTAAACGATCTGCAAGAAAAGCTCTCATAGCTGTATTGATAGCATCACAGACAAGGTCTGTATTAAGAGCCTCAAGAATTGTCTTGCCTACAAGAATTTCAGATGCCATAGCAGCTGAATGTGTCATTCCTGAACATCCTACTGTTTCTACCAATGCCTCTTGGATAATACCTTCTTTTACGTTTAGTGTAAGTTTACAAGTACCCTGTTGAGGTGCACACCAACCAACACCGTGTAAGACCGGAAATATCTTTAATTTCCTTTGCCTGTGTCCATTTACCCTCTTGAGGGATTGGAGCGGGACCGTGATATGCTCCTTTGTCAAAGGACACATATGTTCTACTTCTGCTGAATATTTCATACTATTACTCCTTTCGATTTATGCGGCAAAATCCGCTCATTATCTTCATTATAACATATTAATTTCATTGTATCAATAAAAAATATACAAAATTATCGTTTATTGTAACTTTCTTTTTACATAAAACATCATATCTCAAATATTATCGTTTTACTATTGCCCAAATTCGGATAAAATGTTATAATGTTAGCGTAATTTTAAAATATATTTTCTCAGAAAGGCTAAATAATTATGAACGGTAATGTAATTGTAGGACAATCGGGCGGACCGACATCTGTAATCAATTCAAGTCTTGTCGGAGTTTTCAAGGTGCTAAGCGTGCCGGCTGCGGTAAGATTTACGGTATGCGAAACGGTCTTGAGGGACTTTTGCAGGAGAGATATGTCGAACTTAACGACTGTATTAAAACGATCTTGATATTGAAATTTTAAAACGCACTCCTTCATCATTTCTCGGCACTTGCCGTTACAAGCTGCCACATTATGAAAAGACAGTGCCGTATACGAAAACTTTTGCGATACTTAAAAGCGATATTAAGCACTTCTTCTATATCGGCGGCAACGATTCTATGGATACGATAAAAAGCTTGCCGAATACGCAAGCAAGATAAACAGCGATATTACATTTATGGGCGTGCCGAAAACAATCGACAACGACCTTGACAAAACCGACCATACCCGGGTTACGGAAGTGCGGCAAAATACGTTGCGTCCGCAATGAAAGAAATCATTCTTGACACTGACACTTACACGACCGACTCAATCACAATAGTCGAAATTATGGGCAGAAATGCAGGTTGGCTTACCGCCTCGGCGGCGCTTGCAAGAACGGAAGACTGTACAGGTCCCGACCTTATTTATCTTCCCTGAAACACCTTTCAGCTACGATAAATTTGTAAGCGATATTTTAGAGGTTAAAAGCATAAGTCGTCTGCTATTATCGCATTGTCGGAAGGTATACGAAACGCCGACGGTCAATATATATGCGAAACACAAAGGGCGATATGAAACTTGACGTATTCGGTCACAAAATGCTTGGCGAAACCGCACTTTTCCTTCTGATATGGTTGGTAAAGATACCGGTATGAAGTCAAGAGGTATCGTGTTCTCAACACTTCAAAGATGTGCGTCACATATCGTTTCAAGACGCGATATAACAGAGGCATACGACGCAGGTGCAACAGCCGTTGCGGCGGCGCTTGCAGGCGAAACGGGTAAAATGGTTATATTTAAACGTATATCAAATGATCCGTATAAAGTGTTTACCGAAACTCACGACATCGGCGATATTGCAAATGTAGAAAAGACTGTGCCTAAGGAATGGATTACCCAAAACGGCACCTATGTTTCACAAGAATTTATAGACTACGCACGTCCGCTTATTATCGGCGAACTTACACCGTTTATGGTTGACGGTCTGCCACGTCATTTGACCATAGAATAAACAGGCTTGTTGACTGCCCAATACAATGTAATTTTAAAGAGCTTATTCAATGAACTGACCCCAAAAGTTAGACCAAAATCTAACTATTGGGAGGTCGGTTTTTCATGGCAAAATATAGTTTTGAATTTAAAATGGAGGTTGTGCAGGCATATCTAAATGCTGAAGGTGGGTATAGATATTTAGCAAGTAAATATAACATTCCTGCAAAGAGGAGAATTGAAGAATGGGTACACGCATACAGAGAATTTGGTGAAGAAGGGTTAATGCGTTCGAGACAAAATAAGAAATATACTTTTCAATTTAAGCTTTCTATGGTAGAATTGTATCTATCAAGTGAGGTCTCATATCAGGAATTAGCACTATCACAAGGAATTAGTAATCCATCATTGATTGTAAAATGGGTCAATGATTTCAGAATTGCCGGACCTGATGCTTTGAGACCTAAAAGAAAGGTCGTAAGAAAACATTGGATATAAGAGAATGTAAAAGCCTTCTAAATATGACGGAGAAAACCCGTGGATACAAGTGCCGAGCATGTCAAAGAACTTGAAGACGAACTACTTAAACTTAGAATAGAGAATGCCTATTTAAAAGAATTGAGGAGGCTGCGTTTAGAGGAGGAAACTCTTCTGAAAAACAGCGAGAATTGTCCACAGTCTCCGAGGACAGTTCAAATTAAAAGACATTCTCGCAGTAGTCGGTTTTCCAAAAGCAACATATATGTACTGGCAAAACGATTTGACAGAGAAAATCCTGATAAACAGTTGGAGGATGAAATCACTAAAATCCATATAGAAAACAAGGATTACGGTTACAGACGGGTATATAGAGAATTACGAAACAGAAAGATTTTTGTGAATAAAAGAAAGTTCAAAGAATCATGCAAAAATTATGTTTCCAGGTCACATCATTTACTCGAAAAGTCGCAGATATAATTCGTACAAAGGCAATGTTGGTAAAATAGCACCAAACAGAATTAACAGGCGATTTAATACATCTGTACCGCATCAAAAGATAACTACTGACACGACCGAATTTAAGTATTATGAGATTGACAACAAAGGCAGAATGGTAATTAAGAAATTGTATTTAGACCCATTTCTTGATATGTTTAATGGTGAAGTGTTAAGCTATGGTATAAGCAAAACTCCATCAGCGGCAAGTGTTTTATCGGCACAGAAACAAGCAATAGAAATAACATCTGATTGCCCATACAGAAGAACATTCCATTCAGACAGAGGTTGGGCATATCAAATGGGTGCATATTCCTCTGTTCTTAAAGAAAACAAAATATTTCAAAGTATGTCTCGGAAAGGAAATTGTTATGATAACTCTGTGATGGAAAATTTCTTTGGAATATTAAAGCAGGAAATGTATTATGGAACTACATATTACAGCTTTGAAGAGCTTAAAGATGCTATTGAAAGATATATAAAATATTACAACGAGAAAAGAATAAAAGAAAACTTGGGTGGATGAGTCCTGTTGAGTATCGGCTCAACACCTTGGCTGCATAAAAATAGCGTAGCAGTCGTTAAAACTACTACGCTATAAAAGTCTAACTTTTGGGGTCACATCAAAAATGAATAAGCTCTTTTTCACACTTTCTCCAATTTACCCGCTATTTCACAAACATACAAAAGCAAGCCGAAAAATCGGCTTGCTTTTAGAATTATATATTTTCCATTGACTTAATATTTTCAAGGACTTTTCAAGCATTTCTTTATACTTTTCGCCCTTAGCTTTTTCTTCGTCAACGACCTTTTGAGGTGCTTTGAAACGAAACCGGCATTATTAAGTTTGCCTTCTACACGTTTAATTTCGCCCTCAAGCTTTTTCTTTCCGCATTAAGTCTTTCAAGTTCCTTTGTCTTATCAACAAGTTCATCAAGCGGCAAGAATACTTCCGCTGACGGAACAACCACGTTTACTGCATTATCGCTGATACCGCTCTTATCCGTCTGAACAACAGCCTCGCTTGCAGACGCAAGTTTTCAAAGAATGCTGTACCCTGTTTGAACACGTCAGTTTTATCAGTTACGATAATAACCTTTGCTTTCTTTTACGGCGGAACATTCATTTCAGCTCTTCTGTTTCTGATAGCACTGATTGACTGCATAATAAGTTCCATACTCTCAACGTCCTTAGGGAAGTTAAGTTTTCGTCATATTCAGGCCACTCACTTATCATAATGCTTTCGCCCTCATGAGGTAGATGCTGCCAAATTTCTTCAGTAATAAACGGCATAAACGGGTGAAGTAACTTCATTGTATTTGAAAGTACGTATGTCAATACATACTGCGCCGTCTTACCTGTCGGATTTTCCTTATCGAACAATCTCGGCTTTACAAGCTCGATATACCAGTCACAGAAGTTCTCCCAAATGAAATCGTACAAGTTTGAAAGTGCGATACCAAGTTCAAACTTATCAAGATTTTCAGTAACCGACTTAACAACGTCATTATACTTTGAAAGTATCCATTTATCCTCAAGCTGTAAATCGTTCAAATCAGGTAATTTATTTTCAGTTACATCAAGGTTCATAAGAGTAAATCTTGATGCATTCCATACTTTGTTTGCAAAATTACGGCTTGCCTCAACGCGCTCGTTGTAGAAACGCATATCGTTACCTGGTGCATTTCCTGTTGCAAGAGTGAAACGCAATGCGTCCGCACCGTATTGGTCAACAATTTCAAGCGGATCGATACCATTTCCAAGAGACTTACTCATTTTTCTGCCCTGGCTGTCACGAACAAGACCGTGAATGAACACATGCTTAAACGGTACTTCACCTGTGTGTTCAAGTGCCGAGAACATCATTCTCATTACCCAGAACGGAATTATATCGTAACCAGTTACAAGCACGCTTGTCGGATAGAAGTAATCAAGGTCTTCTGTCTTCTCCGGCCATCCAAGTGTGGAGAACGGCCACAGTGCGGAAGAGAACCATGTATCAAGAGTATCAGGGTCTTGACGCATTTCCTTGCCGCACTTAGGGCAAACTGCACTGTCCTCTTTGTAACAACAATTTCGCCGCAATCGTCACAATAGAAAGCAGGTATTCTGTGTCCCCACCAAAGCTGACGGGAAATACACCAGTCACGGATATTCTCCAGCCAGTGGAAATACACCTTTTCAAAATGTTCGGGAACAAACTGTGTATCGCCGTTCTTAACTGCATCAATAGCAGGCTGTGCAAGAGGCTTCATTTTTACAAACCACTGCTTTGAAACGATAGGCTCAACAGTTGTACCGCAACGGTAACACTGACCTACGTTATGGCTGTGATCCTCAACCTTTACAAGAAGTCCTTCGTCCTCAAGGTCCTTAATCATTGCCTTACGACACTCATATCTGTCCATACCCTCATACTTGCCGGCATATGAATTCATCGTTGCGTCATCATTCATAACCTTAATTTGTGCAAGGTTGTGACGTTGACCGACTTCAAAGTCGTTAGGGTCGTGTGCAGGAGTGATTTTAACACAACCTGTACCAAATTCTTTATCAACATATTCGTCCGCAATAACAGGAATTTCACGTCCGACAAGCGGAAGAACAAGCATTTTACCTACTAAATCCTTATATCTTTCATCCTCCGGGTTTACAGCAACTGCTGTATCGCCAAACAATGTTTCCGGACGTGTTGTTGCGATTATAACGTAATCGTCACTATCCTTTATAGGATATTTGATGTGCCAGAAGTTGCCTGCCTGCTCGGCGTGTTCAACTTCCGCATCAGAAAGAGCCGTTATACAATGCGGACACCAGTTTATAATTCTTGAGCCTTGATAAATAAGTCCCTTATTATATAGATTTACGAATACTTCTTTAACCGCCTTACTGCAGCCCTCGTCCATAGTAAAACGTTCCCTGTCCCAGTCACATGAAGAACCGATTTTCTTCAACTGATTTATAATTCTTCCGCCGTACTGCTTTTTCCAATCCCATACTCTTTCAAGGAACTTTTCACGTCCCAAATCGTAACGGTAAGTCCTTCGTTTACGCGAAGATTTTCTTCTACCTTGATTTGTGTAGCAATACCAGCATGGTCTGTACCAGGCATCCATAATACATTGTAACCTTGCATTCTCTTGTATCTGATAAGAATATCCTGAAGTGTTTCGTCAAGTGCGTGTCCATATGAAGTTGACCTGTTACATTTGGGCGGGATAACGATTGTAAAGGTTTCTTGTTTTATCCACTTCTGCGTGGAAATATCCCTTTTCTACCCACTCATTATACAGCTTATCCTCAAATTCAGCCGGATTATAATTTTTGCTATATTCTTTGCATCTTCCATTTATACTAACTCCTTTTAATTTTATCTTCCTAATATAAATACCGCCATAAAGGCAATTACCGCTAAAGCAAGTGCAATGTATTTGACTCGCAGAACCAACCCTTGGGTCGGCTCTTTTTGAAAACTTTTCAAGTATCAGTTCAGCTTTGAAAGTAAGAACTATCGCTATAAGACCGATAATAAAAGCCGTTATTTTAATAATCAAAATACTCACACCCTTTCAATTTATACTCAGAAGAAAAATACTCCATTTAATTATTATCGCATTTTAATGTATTTTTGTCAAGGTCAAACTTGTATAATATAAGAAAATATGTAGCATAATTAATTAGTAAGCATAAAAGCGGACATATCCGAATAAATATAACTTGATGATAAAGAGCATTTAATTACAGCAGAGGAGGTTTTCTACATGGATAACAACTTATCAAACAATCAGGCAATAATCATAGGAACTATTGAGGACGAATTTGTATTCAACCACGAAATTTACGCCGAAAAATTCTATACATTTACCGTTAAAGTACCTCGTTTAAGCGGTGCGTCGGATAATGTCAGAGTTATGGTATCTGAAAGACTTATAATGGACGGTGAATACTGTATCGGCGATATGATTGAGGTGACAGGTCAATTCCGTTCCTATAACAGTTACGAAAGCGGTGACAATCGTCTTGTTCTTACGGTGTTTGCAAAGACATCTGCCACTTTGACGAAGAGAAAGCAAAATCAAACACACTTTTCCTAAACGGATTTATCTGTAAAGAACCCGTTTACCGCACAACTCCGTTCGGTCGTGAAATTACGGATATTCTGCTTGCGGTAAACAGAAGTTACAACAAATCCGACTACATACCGATTATTGCATGGGGACGCAATGCTCGCTTTGCAAAAATCTTCACGTCGGCGATAACGTAAAAATATGGGGACGTATTCAGTCACGAACATATCAAAACGTATCAGCGAAGAAGAAACAATCACCAAAACCGCATACGAGGTATCTATCAATCGTATGGAGCTTGTTGAAAAGAAGAAAGAGGAATAAAACAAAGAGCAGACAAAAGTCTGCTCTTTGTTTTACAGTATTCTCACTTTATAATCTCTAAGCAAATAATTCATCTGCACAATATATCCTATAAACTGCGGTCCTGCCATAAGCTGACCGAAAACGGCTTACCGTAATCTGACGAACCGCCGTCCAAAGTGACATTAATTTAGTTTTATCGCAAAGTGCCAAAATAGGTGCATTCGGATCGGATATAATACCGTCAAGCAACGTCTTAACCGCCTCCTCATAATGCGGATTATGCGTTTTCGGATACGGACTTTTACGTCTTAGACGTACATCTTCAGGCAAGATTCCCTTTGCCGCTTCACGCAATACATTTTTAGAAACATTGTCACGATTTTCATTTCCCAAGGTATATTCAAACGTACTCGACAAGTCTATGGTCGCAGAACGGCACACGCACTTCAGTCCGCTTGCCATACTCATTCTGTCCTTTCTGTCAAACAAATTCGTCATAAACCAATTTATATTCAGATACGAAATTTCACGTCTGCGTTTTCCTCATCATTATCGCCGTCAAAAATCGGCACTTCCGCAATACTTTCTTCATATCGCATACGCGAATAATTGTCTATATCAAAGTTTCACGAACACTGTCAAGCAAAATATTATTTCTTATCGACAAATCATAGCACCATGGAAACCGTGTGTTTCAAACGCTTTCTTCTCCTAAACCATGGATAACCGCCGAATATTTCGTCCGAACATTCGCCGGAAAGCACAACTGTATGATTTTTCTTCACCTCACGACATACAGCAGTGACGCGTCTACGTCTGCCATACCCGGTAAATCTTTCGCCAAAAGTGCCTCCTCCAAAAGCTCCGTAAGCACGTTATTCGGGCAAACAAGATATGTATGGTTTGTATTAAATGCCTCCACCATTCTCGGCACCCATTTCGTATCACTGTCCGGCTGAAAATGCGACGCTTTGAAATACTTATTATTATCCTCGTAATCAAACGAATACGTTGAAATTCTTTCGCCTTTTTCTTCATTTCCATAGCACCGATTGCGGTTATAATACTCGAATCAAGTCCGCCCGACAGAAATGTTGCAATAGGCACATCTGAAATAAGCTGTCTTTTCACCGAATCATACACAAGCGAACGCACCTTTTATCTATCGTCGTAACTGTCTTTATGCTCACCGCTCACAAGCGACCAATATTTCTTTATTGTCATTCCGTGACGGTTGATTATCATATATCTTGCCGGTCGAAGTTCTCTTACATCTTTGAACACACCGACACCCTGTGTTCTTGCGGGACTTAAGCGCAAACAGTTCACAAAGTCCCGTTTTATCAAGCACTGCCGATACGTCCGGATATTCAAACAGTGATTTCAGTTCGGACGCAAACACCGTCACATCATTTTTCTGTGTATAGAAAAACGGTTTTACGCCGAATCTGTCACGACAAGCAAAATTCTTTGTCGCATAGAATCCCAGATAACAAACGCATATATGCCGTTCAGCATTTCGGCACATTTTTCGCCGTAATGTATGTAGGCATACAATAGCACCTCCGTATCCGATGCAGTGGTAAATTCGTATCCGTGAGATTTCAAATCGTTTCTTATGTCGTTCGTGTTATAAAGTTCACCGTTATATGTAATCACAAATTCGTGTCCCTCGACTGTACGTTTCATCGGCTGAAGTCCGTTTTCAACGTCTATAACCGCCAAACGGCTATGAGCAAACACTGCGTGTTCGCCAACCCATTCTCCCAAGAGTCCGGACCTCTGTGACGCAGTTTTTCTGCCATACGGTGAGCAACAGCAAGATTTTCTCGTTCGTTCTTGACAAGGTTTGTCTTAAAATTTATAAATCCGCATATTCCGCACATATCCTCTGCCTCCCATTCGATATTATGCTATATCATATGCAAATTGCAAAATTTTGTGCAGAAAAACAGATAGACATTTTCGTCTATCTGCTCATTTCTTCTTCGTCCCACGGCAATACATCGCCGTCCTCACGCAAATAATCAATTATTTTCCAAACGCCCTCACCCGTTTTGAATCAACTCTGAAAATCGTTTCGCAACCGGCAAAGTCTTAACCAGCTTTCCGCTCTGTCGGGATCGGCACCGTCACTGTTTATCTGTGTAACTATTCCGATAACAGGTCTGTTACAAAGCGGTGTTACGCATGGCGGATACAATGAATACGGCTCTCGAACTCATCAAAGTCCCACAACGTCCGCCTCAAACGTATACATTGCAATCGCATTTCCCAAGTTTTGGTTTGTATGTACTCACCAGGCGTATCGATTATAACATCAAATCTGTTGACATACTGCGTCTTATGGTAATGTATTTTTCGCCTTTAAGTGCCTGTGTAAGCGTGGTTTTACCGCACTCACTTCTACCGATAAGTATTATCTTCTTCATGTTTTGTTATCTCGCAAACAGTAAATTTAAAGAGTTCTTTCGGCATAGTCCATAATTGCACGAAGTGACGTTTCAACGTCCGCAACCATACCGGTAATTATAAGCGTACCGCTGAAACGGTCAACAAAGCTTAAATCAACATTTGATGTTTTGTAGCCAAGTCTGCCGCTATAATCGCCGTTTCCGCAGGACTCATTGTAAGTATTCCTATTGCACTTCTTCCGAAGTCAATTTCGATTAAGTCCAAGCTTCGTGTATAAAATAGGGTCGGGACTTGCGATAACGTGTGCAAGGGTAATTTGTTTACCCGGTACAAGTTCCTGTATAATTCTCAATTTATCGTCTGTCGATAAAATATCTTTCAATTCCACTGCCGTATCTTCCTTTCCGACAAATTCTTATTTTATTATATCACACTTTCTTTGAAAATTCCAGTCCTTTTAGAAAACGTCCAAAATCCCAAAAATCCGAGTATGAAACTGTTTAAAATAAGCTGTAATACGAACAAAATCGGTATACCGACCGAAAATTTTTTCAGCGTCTTGTGACGGAACACATTCATACCGATAATACCGCCTGTCGCACCGCCGAAAAGCATACTTTCATCAATTTACTTTCTTTTATTCTTCTCTGTTTCTCTTTGCATTTGATTTATCCGCACCGAACAGTGCGAATGCCCATATATTCATCAAAAGCAAGTATATTGCAATACCGAAAACAAATATTTATTAGCCGTATCGTTGCTGAAAAGCTTTATCGCATTCGGCCATGGCAGACTTTGAAACCAATCTGCCAACATTCCGAACAGCTTTGCAGCCCCTCAAGCAATGCACGAAAACCTATATAAATATACTGTCCGGCGGTTTGCAATGCCTCATGTATATCCAAAACCCTCTCCCAAATTACATAGTTATTAATGTATTTTACAACAACTCTTTCATTTTTGCAACACCGTTTTTAATAACAATTATAAAGTCTTACCATTGTTGCAATAGCCTGTTCAACGGTGTAGTTGACTTTCGGAGCAAATTCAGTATCAGAAACTCCTTCCATAATCTTCATTGAATTCATAATCGAAACAGACACTCTCGCCCAATCAGAAATTAATTTTCCATCATCAAATGTCGTACCATTCGGCTCGACAATCGTCTTGTTTCCCAAAAATCCAGCCGTTCTGTAAAGAATAGCCGCCGCCTGTTCACGGGTAATATTATCATCGGGTGCAAAAGTTCCGTCGTCCATACCGTAAATTATCCCTGCACCCGACAAAATTTAATTTTTCATCATCACAATCGGAATATGAAACTTCGCTGATTTTATCTTCAAGCTGTCTTTCTGCGATAACATGCTTTATTGCGTCCTGTTGACCTTTTCTTGAGTCGGCAATCGGATTAAATTCCGTTGCGGTAAGACGATAAATCAAATCACAAAATTCTTTTCTTGTTATACTTCTTGTATATTCATTTGTAAAATCTATCGGCAGTAAATTACAAGCCGCTGCCTTTTGCATTTCTTCTTTCGCCCAATCGCTCGCACCGTCTGATGAAAATATATTGTCTTCAGGCACAACCGCCACATCATCAGATGTAACATCACGCAAGTTATATCCTTCATATAAATATTTGGTTTGCAATATTGAATTTTCCGTATATAACGCATTTCTTGCATTTCCTATATACGGAAAATACCACAAATAATTTCCTTAACCTCTCCGTGAGATTTGCTCGGTTCACCGTATCTTCCTACTAATATACCCGAATTTGCATTCACAACATAAGATTTTGTTTTATCCTTGTTCCATAGCTTAATATAATAATAGCCGTTATTCGACTGCGGTAAAATCACAGGCTCATAGCCCTGAAAATTCCAATACACATTAAGCCACTGTTGTAAATCTTCCTGTTCAATATCCGCACATTTTCCGTTATCTCCCACTATAACCGCGCTTTGAATATCGGATATATCATTCACTCCCAAAACGCTCTGAAAGAAAACATTTCGGCAAATGCCGTTGTTGACATCATTGTCGCAAATATGATACCTATAATACAAAGCAATTTTTCATAACTCTTCCCCTTAACTGTTTGTCATTTTCATTATAATTTCACGAACTCCGTCACTGTCGTTTTATAGGCTTTTTCGTACAGCTTATCAAGCATTTCCGCAAAATTTTCTATACTGCTGCCATTTTACGCAATATTTTTATAGCGTGTTTTGCGGTTGTTCAAAGTCAAAAACAGTTTTTCGTGAAGTTTATCCCCTTTCTCAGACCTGTAAACTCAATTTTTACATCTTTGTACGGCACTTTTCCACCGTCTTTTATAACTTTTTCGCAACGTCAAGTATTCTCACCGCTCCGCCCATATCAAACACAAAATTTCGCCGTCATTCGCAATCGTCATTGACATAAGAACAAGCTCAACTGCCTGCGGTATAGTCATAAAAATCGCGTAACGTCCTTATCCGTCACCGTCACAACTCCGTTTTCGATTTGTTTTAAACAACGGAATAACAGAACCGTTGGAATTTAAAACATTTCGAAACGCACCGCTGAAAACTTAGTGTGTTTTGATTTCAGCGACTTTTCATACATACATTTCACAACAACGCTTACTTGCACCCATCACGCTTATCGGCTCAACCGCCTTATCCGTTGAAATAAGCACAAAATTGTCCGCGTTATATTTTTCGGCTAAATCGGCAACCATTTCTGTACCCTTTACATTGTTTTGACAGCCTCCTCGGGACTAAGCTCCATAAAGGAACGTGCTTATGTGCCGCCGCGTGAAATACAATATCGGGACGATATTTATTCATAATGCAGTCCATTTTCTCATAATCGCGAACAGACGCAATTTCAACCGTCACCTTGTCGCCGACTTCACATTTTACACTGTACGCACCGTTTTCGTATATATCGACAATTACGATTTTTCCGCATTGAGTTTTGACAGTGAACGCACTATTTCACTGCCGATTGAACCTCCGCCGCCAGTAACCATACAGACTTTGTCCTCTATATATGGCTGAACATCTTTTAAATCCATAACAGTACCTTTCTTTTCAAAAAGACTGTCCTACGACTGTCTTTTTGACAATAAACAAGCCACGGCTTGCCTACTTTATTTTAGTCCTCTTTAAACGGGAATATATCACCCAAAGTTCTTTGGCTTTTGATTTTACGCCCTCGCCCTTTAGCGTGATTTCTCTTGTAGCGTCCATATCGACACTTTCTGATTTTTCGTTTTCTTTCTCATCCTCGAAATCTTCGCTCGGATTACGTTTAGGCTGATAATTCTTTCTCTTTATCTTCTTAACGTCGTCAAGTTCTTCGTCAAATTCTTCTTTTAATACTGATTTAGGCTTTACTCTTTCTTTTCTCGGTTTAGACTGAGCCTCTTCCCATCTTCTGAAACGTGCTTCTTCTTCCGCACTGACTTCATTAAGTACAGGCTGTTTTGCAGTCGGCTTTAATCCTTCATCATCAAGTGCAAGACTTTCGTTTAAATTCTTAATATCAACTTCTTGTTCTGAAAACCGCCTACGTTGTTTACGAATATTTCTTCAATATCTTTTCTCAATGCTCTGATTTCAAATGAAAGGTGATTATCTTTCTTTGAAAGTTTGTAAAATCTGTTTCCAATCCAAAAGCTGATAATTGCATTGATTATAATAGTGAATATAAACCAAAATACAGCCCATCCCTTTGACAAGTATTTCTTATTTGAAACTTGTGTTGAAGTGTCCGTTTGAGTCTGTACATTTCCGGCTGCCGGAATTTGTGCCTGTGTATTTTGATTGGCTGTGTTATTTTGATTAGCCGTATCTTGCTTGGTTGTGTCAACTTGTTCTGCCTGTTGAGTGTTGTTTGCAGGTGCCGGAGTTGCCGCCAATACGAATGGTGATGCTGAAAATGCCATAATACCGGTTGCAAATATTACCATAATTTTCTTTTTATATTCATCATAATCTCTCCTATTCAACTACGTCTTTAAAAGTTTCACGCATTTTTCTTTGCCGGAATTCTCGACATTTTCGCTTTACTTGCACTGTATACTCGTATACGCAAGCATTTTATCCTCATCTTCCTTGCTCTTGTTATAGCCGATTAAGAACCAATTCCAAAGCTCGGAGGCATTGTTTCCGTATTAATCATAACTTCGTGATAATGTCCCGGTGACTCAATTATTTCAAGTGCCAATTTAGGAATCATAAAATTAAAGCACGAAGTCTGCGTTTTCTCATTTCAAAAGCAGTTTTCTGACTCTGTTTGCACACTTTTCGGCTTTCATCTGATTGCCGTAAGTTCCCTGCCAACGATAAACCGCATAAAGCAGTCTTGAAATCAAAAGCGGTGAATTATTATTTCTTATATCGTCCGTAACTTCAGGTTTCAAGCTCGTATATGTCGCACGCTGATACGGTATATATCCGACCTTTGAAAGCATACGTCTGATTTTCTGCAAATCCTGTTCTCTTTCGCCTTTTGTTTTCGCATGAAGTGTTTTGAAATACCGTACTTAGACCAATCCAAGTTATTGTTGTATATATACTTTATACAGCTTTTCTTTAAGAACGGATCTTTTGTCGAAGATTCAAAATATGCAACCAATTCTGCCAAATCGGACTTTTCCCAACCCTTTACCTGTGTAAAGGCGTTAAGTCCCGTACCTGTTATGACAATCTGTGATGCCAAAAGCACGAATAATTTTAAATCTTCTTTATTTGTAAACAACGATTTCCAGGTGTCAACCTCTGCCATATGCTTTATACTTCCGAACAGTCCAAGCAGTTCGGTTTTATTCTTATCTGAAATATCGTCTATATTTTCACGAACAAAATTCATATAAATCGAAAGCTTTGCTCTTATCGCATTTGCCTGTTCTTTGCGTTTTCTCCATTGCCCAAAGGATTTACAAATTCAACATTCTCGCCTTTGCAAAGTTTTTCGATACATTGACCCATATAAATTTCCGTCACGCGTTCTTTTCGTTCGGGAACAATTCAATATTGTCAAACATAATCTTAGAAAGTTCAAATTTTACGTTTTTCATATTAAGGTCGTTTATAGCCGGATAAAGTTCAAGCACACGTGTTTTGAAAGCATTGTCGCCTGCCGATTTTTTAGCTTAATAAGTTTTCCGCCTATACCCGTTTTGGTCGTATTTTCCCAAGTTGCCTGCCAGTCAAGCAGTTGTGTCATTGACGTGAAATGATATTTTCTGTATATTTCACGAAGTTCATCAATGTCAAATCCAACAGCATTGACTTTGCACTATGCGGAAATTTTGTATTTTCTATATCAATATAGATACAATTTTTCTCGCCTCAATGGCTTGACCTGTTATATTATTATGCTGTTTTATAGTTCCGTGGAACACAATCTGTTTTGTTTATCCGACGGTAAGTACACGTTATACGTTGAAATACCTGTGTTTTCGGAAAGACTGATTGGTAAAATCCACTTTAATGCAAGCAAATACATCTGCACCGTTTCCGCGTCATTTGCCGCGATACATATATTTTTAATATCATCTGAAGTCAGAAGTCTTGTCGCTCTGTCTAAAACATAAGTCAATTCATACTTATGTTCGCCGATAAAGTTGATAACCTTATTTTCGACACCATCAGACGGTGCGATATTATCAAGCGGTTTCAAATAATGAACAATCTGACCGTTCAAATCCTTTTCGGTAAGATGCGTTCTGTAACGCTTATGTCCGATATATCTTCCCGGCAAAAGTTTTCGTCAACATCATCAAATATAAATGCATGAGCAAACACATTGCCCGGTTGACCGTCAAAATCATAACCGGCATAAGAAATCTGCATTGCAACATATCTTCCGTCTGAAAGTCTGAACGTTCTGAAAATTTTCGGAAACAGTTCAGGCACTGTCGGATCGCAAGGTGTCTGTGTATATTTAATTTCATTGTTTTCGGAAGTCTGTAAGTAGCAAATCTTATTGTTTCATCAATATTTTGCTTTGTAAGTCCCTGTGTGCATGAAAACACTCTCAGCCCCGACTGATTGACAAGTCCAAGTTCGGGATCGGACAGGCTATGCTGTACAGAGGTATAGATTAACTGATATACCTTCATTTTATCTGACCATTCCTTTCTATGCCATATAGCATAAATTAATCAAGTTCTTTGAGTCCCGTATACAATTCAAAGTATCTGCCTTTCTTTTAAGCAGTTCTTCGTGAGTACCTCTTTCGATAATCTCACCGTTTTCAAGTACCATAATCGCGTCCGCATTACGAATTGTAGACAGTCTGTGTGCTATAACAAACGTGGTTCTGTCCTCCATAAGAGCGTCCATACCCTCATTGATATGCTTTTCCGTTCTTGTATCGACGGAGCTTGTTGCCTCGTCAAGCACAAGTATCGGTGCTTTTGACAAAGCGGCTCGCGCAATATTCAAAGCTGACGCTGACCTTGTGAAAGGTTTGAACCGTCCCCTTTAGCATTGTATCATAGCCTTCAGGCATATTTTTTATGAACATATCCGCACAAGAAGTTTTCGCCGCCTGTCGAACTTCTTCATCGGTAGCCGAAAGTCTGCCGTAACGAATATTTTCCAAAATCGTGCCTGTAAACAAATGTGTATCTTGTAAAACCATCGCGATGTTTTCTCTTAAACATTCAAGGCTTATATCCTTAATGTCAACACCGTCAATAGTGATTTTTCCTTCATCAATGTTATAAAAACGTGTAATCAAGTTGGTTATTGTTGTTTTACCCGCACCTGTTGAACCGACAAGTGCTATTTTCTGTCCTGGTGGGCGAAAACAGAAACATCTTTCAAAATTGTTTTATCGGGATTATATCCAAATGTCACACCCTCAACCAAGACGTCACCGTGTACTTTATTAAGTACAAGTTTTTACCTTCATCTATTTCTTCTGCCTCGTCCATAACGTTAAATACACGTTCCGCACCGGCAAGTGCCGACATAATATTTGTAACCTGCTGTGCAAGTTCGTTTATAGGTCTTGAAAACTGTCTTGAATAGTTTACGAAAACAGTAAGACCGCCTATGTCAAGTGCGGAAAACGGAACACCTCCGCCCCAACGTGACGCGAAAGCTATTATCGAGCCGACACAAGCTGTCAATGTGTAGTTGACCTGGCTCATTGCGTTCATACAAGGCCCCATAATTCCGCTTATAAACTGTGCCTTAACCTGTGAATTTCTAAGACTTTGATTAAGCTCGGAAAATTCATTTACGACATTTCTTCATAATTAAATACCTTAACAACCTTTTGACCTGTAACGGTTTCTTCGATATAACCGTTTACTTTACCCAAGTCGGTTTGTTGTTTCATAAAATATTTTCGCGATTTACCGGCTATGGCAGTTCCGATTTTTGCAATAATCGGTGATACTACAATCGTCACAACCGCAAGCACCCAGTTTGTGTAAAGCATAAGTGCAAGTGTACCGATTAAAGTTATCGTACCCGAGAAAATCTGTACAAGAGTCGAATTAAGCATTTCGCCGATAATATCAACGTCATTAGTAAAACGGCTCATTATGTCACCCGTAGGGTTTGTGTCAAAATATCTGACAGGAAGTTTCTGCACCTTACGGAACAAATGCTCTCTGATACGTTTCAGAGTACCCTGTGAAACGCTGATCATAATACGTCCCTGCAAATATGTTGCACCGACACCGAGTACATAAACCACTGCCATAAGTGCAAGTCCTGCCATAAGCGAAGTGATTTTCTGCTGAGATGTTTTGGTCGAATCTATAAGTCCGTTAATAATCGGTCTTAAAAGATACGAGCCGCACAATGTTGACGCAGAACTTACCAAAACACACACAAATGCCGCCGCAATTTTATGCTTTTCCTGTTCCAAATACGAAAACAGTCTTTGCAGTCGCCTTTGTATTTTAGGTTTCTGTTTTTCTGATTTCTGTTCCTGTTCGGTGGTCCCATTGGAGGCATTTTACTTCCATAGCCTTTCTGCCCACACAGTCAATACATTTCTTATCGTGGGCTGATAAGATGTACAAATTAAGAAACTTCTTTTCTTTATCTGTTTGAGAATAGTAAATATCGCGATATTCTTCACAATTCTTCATAAGCTCATTGTGATATCCCATACCGATAATCTTTCCGTCCTCAAGCACAATTATTTTATCCGCGTCTATTACGGATGTAATTCTCTGTGCTATTATTATTTTAGTCGAGTGTTTCAAACTCGTTGTAAACGCTTGTCTGATTTTAGCCTCTGTGGCTGTGTCAACGGCACTTGTACTGTCGTCAAGTATAAGAATTTTCGGCTTTTCAAAAGTGCTCTTGCGATACACAATCTCTGCTTTTGTCCGCCTGAACCATTGACACCGCCCTGTCCGAGCTCTATATTATAGCCGTCCGTAAATGCGTTTACAAATCCGTCAGCCTGTGCGGCAGCGGCACGAATTTCTTCCATTGTGGCATTTTCGTCACCCCAACGAAGATTTTCTTCGATACTTCCGCTGAACAATACATTTTTCTGAAGTACCATGCCGACGCCGTCACGCAAATTTTAAGACCGTAATCCTTAACATTCACGCCGTCAACAAGCACTTCACCGTCTGTAACATCATAAAGACGCGGTATAAGCTGTACAAGCGACGATTTACCTGAGCCTGTTGTGCCGATTATACCGACAATTTCTCCAGGCTCTGCGGTAAATGAAATATTTTCAAGCACGTTTTCTTTACGTTTTCGTAATACTTGAAAGAAACATTTTAAATTCAACTCTGCCGTTTTCAACTTTCTTATCCTTTTGACCTGCATTTTCATCTGTAAGGTCTACATCTGTTTTAAGCACTTCCGTAATTCTTGTCGATGACGCAAGCGCACGCGAAAGCTGTAAGAAAAGCATTGAAACCATCATAAGTGACATAAGAATTTGCGTAATATATGTTGTAAACGCAATAAGGTCACCAACACCCATACTTCCGCCTACAACAAAATTACCGCCGAACCATACCACAAGCAATGTTGTTATATTCATTGCCAACGTCATAATCGGCATTGTCGTTATAACGATTTTCAAGGCTCTCATTGTAGTATTCATAAGGTCTGAGTTGGCATTTTCAAATTTTTCTGTTTCAAAATCCTGTCGTACAAAAGATTTTATAACTCGAACATTCGTTATATTCTCTTGTATACCCGAATTAAGATTATCAAGTTTTTCTGCATTGCACCAAATCGCGGAAACGCGGTTTTAGCAGCAATCCTATCAATACCGCCAGTATCGGAATAACGAATGCCAATATAAGCGCAAGTTCTTTATTAATTGAACAAGCCATTATAATACCGCCTATCAGCATACCCGGTGAACGCATTGCCATAATCAGAAGCATTCTAACCATATTCTGCACTTGCGTAATGTCGTTCGTCAGACGCGTAACAAGTGAGCCTGTCGAAAGTTGTCTATATTCTTAAATGAGAAGTTCTGTACCTTTTCAAACACTCCTGTCTTAAATCCGCACTGAAATAAACCGACGCTAATCGCAAAGAAATGACCGCCGATACCGCCGATTATCATAATACAGATACACGCAATCATAAGCAACGCCCGCGACAAAATATATCCCGTTCCAAGTCCTGCGACTTCCGCACCGATACCGCTGTCAATCATTGACCATAATTTTAGGCAACACGATTTCCCGCAACTTCCGTAAGCATAAGCAAAGGACCTAATATGAAAAACAACATATACGGTTTTATATACTTCCAATAATATTTCAAGTTAATCTTACCTTTCTGTCAAGCAGGCAATCCAATTATTCAGCCGCCTTATTCTTCTTGTCCAATGCCGCCTTGATAAATGAGGCAAACAATGGGTGCGGACGGTTAGGTCTTGACTTGAATTCAGGGTGGAACTGAACACCGATATACCATGGGTGATTAGAATTTCTACCATTTCAACAAGTTTATCGTCAGGTGACTGACCTGAAATAACCATTCCCTTGTCTGTTATTTCATTTCTGTAGAAGTTGTTAAATTCATATCTATGACGATGTCTTTCATAAATAAGGTCACTGTTATAAACCTTTTGTGCAAGTGTGTTCGGTGTAACCTTACACGGATACAATCCAAGACGCATTGTACCGCCCAAATCTTCAACGTCACGCTGTTCAGGCATAAGGTCGATTACAGGGTGAGTTGTATCAGGGTTAAGTTCAGATGAATTTGCATCCTTGTAGCCAAGTACGTTTCTTGCGTATTCTATAACCGCAATCTGCATACCAAGACAAATTCCAAGATACGGAATTTTGTGTTCTCTTGCATATTGAGCGGCAATAATCTTACCCTCAATACCTCTGTCACCGAAACCGCCCGGTACAAGAATACCGTCAGAATCTTTAAGGAGTTTATCCGCAGTCTTTGCAGTAACTTCTTCACTGTTTATCCACTTGATATTAACATTTGAGTAATTCTGTATTCCGCCATGCTTTAGCGATTCAACGATACTGATATATGCGTCGTGCAATGATACATATTTACCTACAAGTGAAATTGTAACTTCTTCCTTGCCGCCGTTCATAAGGTCTTTAACGACGTCAACCATCTTTGTCCAATCATCAAGCTGCGGCTTTCTGTCCTCAAGTCCAAGACGGTTACATACAACCTTTGCAAGTCCTTCCTCTTCAAGTGCAAGAGGAACTTCGTAAAGTGTATCAAGATCAAGGTTTTCGATAACACATTCAGGTGATACATTACAGAATAGTGCAATCTTTTCTGCAAGTCCTTCTTCAAGAGGCTTTTCAGTTCTTAAAACAAGTACGTCAGGCTGAATACCAAGGCTCAGAAGCTCCTTAACACTGTGCTGTGTCGGCTTTGTCTTTTGTTCACCCGATGTTGAAAGATACGGTACAAGTGTAAGGTGGATATACATACAATTTTCCTTACCGACTTCCTTTACAACCTGTCTGATTGATTCAAGGAACGGTGTAGATTCAATATCACCGACTGTTCCGCCGATTTCCGTAATAACAATATCTGTGTCCTGCGTATTTGCAACACGGTAAACTCTTGACTTGATTTCGTTTGTGATATGTGGAATTACCTGTACAGTTCTTCCCTCATAGTCACCGCGTCTTTCCTTTGAAATAACCGACCAATAAATTTTACCTGTTGTTACGTTTGAATTTACGCTTAGGTTTTCGTCGATAAATCTTTCATAGTGTCCAAGGTCAAGGTCTGTTTCCGCACCGTCGTTTGTTACGAATACTTCGCCGTGCTGATACGGGCTCATTGTACCCGGGTCCATATTGATATAAGGGTCAAACTTCTGCATTGTAACCTTATATCCTCTTGCCTTTAACAATCTTCCCAATGATGCGGCTGTAATGCCCTTACCAAGTCCTGAAACAACTCCGCCTGTTACGAATATATACTTTGTATCCATTTTTCCTCCTATTTACTGTGTCTTTTAACAAACTTCTCTATTCTTTTAAGTGCTTCTTGAATGTTCTCAATCGAATACGCATATGAACAGCGTATAAATCCTCTCCGCTCTCGCCGAACGCATTGCCCGGTACGACAGCGACCTTTTCTTCCATAAGCAGATTTTGACAAAATTCTTCACTTGTCATACCCGTAGATTTTATGCAAGGGAATACATAAAATGCTCCGAGCGGTTCAAAACAACTAAGTCCCATTGCTCTGAAACCGTCCACTATGTAGCGTCTTCTGTAATTATACTCACGACGCATTTCCGCAACGTCATCGTCACAGCTCTTTAGTGCCTCAATCGCAGCGAATTGTGCGGTTGTCGGTGCTGACATTATGCCGTACTGATGAATTTTGTCATAAGCTTTATAATTCTTTCAGGACCTAACGCATAACCAAGGCGCCAACCGGTCATAGCGAATGTCTTTGAAAACCGCTTACAACAACAGTTCTTTCTTTCATACCCTCAAAATTTGAAAACGGAATATGCTTTTCGCCGTCATAACGAAGTTCAGCATAAATCTCGTCTGACAGTACCATTATATTTGTACCGCGAAGTACCTCTGCAATAGCCTCAAATCTTCCTTTGACATAATTCCGCCTGTCGGATTATTCGGATACGGCAGAATTAAAGTTTTGTCTTGTCGGTAATCTTTTCTTTAAGCTGTTCCGGCAAAGTCTGAAATTGTCCTCTTCTTTGTTTCAATCGGAACAGGAACACCGCCTGCCATAACCGTACAAGGGCGATAACAAACGAAACAAGGCTCGGAATAAGTACCTCGTCACCGGGATTAATAAGCGTTCTTACCATAAGGTCAATCGCCTCACTGCCTCCTACCGTTACAAGAACTTTTTTCGGATTATATTTTATATCGAATTTTCTGTCATAGTAATTGCAGATTTCTTCACGCAATTCCATAAGTCCGGCATTTGCGGTGTAGTGCGTCTGTCCTTTTCAAGCGAATATATGCCGGCTTCACGAATTGCCCAAGGTGTTGTAAAATCAGGCTCACCGACGCCAAGCGAAATAGCGTCGTCCATTTCTGCAACTATATCAAAACTTTCTTATGCCTGACGGCGGTAAAGCCGAAACTACCGGTGAAATAATTTTTTCGTAATCTATCATAGCGTAATTACCTGTCTTGTATCCTTTTCATCGTCCTCGAATACAATTCCTTCCTCTTTGTATTTTTAGCACAAAATGAGTTGCCGTTGAAATTATCGAATCCATCGGTGCAAGCTTCTGCGCAACGAACAATGCCACTTCTTTCATACTCTTGCCCTCGATTGTAACGGCCAAGTCATATGCACCGGACATTAGGTAAAGTGATTTTACCTGTGGGTATTTGTAAATTCTCTCTGCCACCTTATCAAATCCTTCACCTCTTTGCGGAGTTATGCGAAGTTCAATAAGTGCAACAACAACGTCTTTGTCGGTCTTATCCCAATTTACAATGGTTTTGTAACCGACAATAACGTTTTCCTTTTCCATTTTTTCAATCTTGTCGGCGACTTCCTTTTCCTCCATACCAAGCATCTGCGCGATTTTCGCTCGTGATACATTACCTTTTTCCTTGTCAAGAATGTTTAAAATTTCTTCCATAAAAGTCAGCCTCCAATACTTTGTTATGTAACCGTTTTCACATTTTACATATGAATAGTCATTTTATCTTATAATTATATCGTATTTACGCTAAAATGCTATACCTTTTTAAAAAAGTTTCACAAATTTAAAAATTAAAAAATCGGTGTTTTACACCGATTTGGGTTGTATTTTGCCACCACTCCGTCACTTTGTGATACCTCTCCTCAAGGAGAGGCTCTTAATCGGCTTCCATTGAGGAGCTGGCGGTGAAACCGCCTGAGGGATGGCTTTCCGCTTTGTTTTGCCACCACTCCGTCACTGTGACACCTCTCCTCAAGGAGGCTCTTAATCGGCTCCCATTGAGGGAGGTGGCGGTGAAACCGTCTGAGGGGTGGCTTTACTTTTCCACTTCCACAAGTTTAACGTCCTGTTCGGCAAGTGCCACTTGCCATTCATCTGTCAGTTGTGCGTCTGTAATAAAGCAATCTATACCGTCAAGGCCCGAAATTCTCGGAACACCTATTTTACCGATTTTATTTTTATCGCAAAGGAAAATTGCCGATTCGCTACACGAAAGCATCGCTTTTTAATTTCAGCCTCGCCCTCGCTCGAATCAACAAGCCCACGACCAAGCGTTACACCTCTGCATGAGAAAAAGCACTTATTCGCATAATAATTTTCTTTTATTGTTTTTCCGCAACACGTCCGATATACGACATATTTCTCGGCGTCAGTTCACCGCCGACGCACACAACGTGAATATGGTCACACATTGAAAGTTCATTCACGATTTTTCAGCATTTGTAATAACAGTTATACCGCGTTTACCTTTTGTATCTCGCCAAATGCCATGCCGATGTACTTGCATCAAGAAATATAGTTTCACCGTCTTTTATAAGGTCAGCCGCATATTTTCCTATACGTTGTTTGCCCTCATAATTCACCGTATCACGTTCCGTTATTGCAAGTTCGATTTCGCTGTTGTCGACAAGCGTTGCACCGCCGTATGTACGAACAAGCACACCTTGTTTTCAAGTTTTCAAGGTCACCGCGAATTGTTTCGGTTGTAACCTCAAACTGTTTTGCAAGTTCCACCACAAGTACACTCTTGTTTTTATTTATTATCTGCTCTATTCTGTTTCTGCGTTCAACTGCAAGCATATCTAATCTCCATTCTTATTTATTGTATGTATTTTATCATATTTTCCCTATCTTTTCAATACGGTGCAAAATAAAAGAATACTATCCACACGGGCGACCAATGGTCGCCCTACGACTGTATTCCGCCACTGCTCTCCGTTTTCCTCTCCACCCCTCAGTCGACTTTGTCGACAGTTCCCCTATGGGAGGCTTTTATGCCTCTTCTTGAGGAGAAGTGTCCGCAGGACGGAGTGGTGGTATTGTAGATATTTCCCCGTACGGGACGGCGCACTCGGCGTCCCCTTTTATCGCCACCGCAAATTACCTTGCTACACAGGCGACCAATGTTCGCCCTACTCACACAAAGAGAAGCCATTGACTTCTCTTTTAATCTATCTAATAATTATCTCACACATTAAATAAATCATCATATTCAACATTTAGTATCTCTTTAAAATGCCTAATCTCATCAGGATATATGACGCTGACCAACTTCTATTTTTGCAAGTGCACTACGTGTTATGTCACACCCTCTAACTTGCAGTTTTGTAGATAATTCCTCTTGTGTAATCTTTCTTTTTCACGAATACTTCGGATTTTATTTCCTATTTTTCTCATATAATGCGTCCATATTTCACCCGTCAAAATGCACTAATATAAGTACAAAACTATTGACTTCATTGTAGCATTGTGTTATAATAATTTTGCACCTATATAGGTGCAAAATATATATATGGAGGGAACACTTATGAAAAATGTCCTAAATGCTCAAAAGAATTTACTGATGATATTGTTTACTGCACTGCTTGCAATACACCGTTAGAGAAAGTTGAGCAAACAACAAATACCGACACAAAAACACTCAATCAGAAACCGCCTATACTCAATCGACTCAAACACCGCAACAAAACACACAAACAACAGACACATCACCTATACAACAAGTTCCTCAAGGGAATAATAATCCAAATAAAAATACATTATCACAATTATAATTGCGGCTATTATCATTATTATTCTTTTATTTACAAAATGTTCTTCATCTGACGAACCAACCCAAAAGATTCAACTGTTGTCACAACAGCACCTGTCACCGAACAACAGTCGGCAACACCCGTACCTATTGCTACTCCCACTCCGGAACCTCTGCCAACACCGACACCTGCTCCCGTTGCAAAGGAATTTATAAGAGAAAATTATGGTTATGTTGACTACAAAGAACTTGCAAGGAATCTGACCCATATAAAGGAAAAAGCCTTACATATAGCGGTAAAGTCATTCAAGTTATAGAAGGTGATACTGAAACTCAACACAGAATTGCTGTGAACGGAGATTATGACAACGTTATATATGTTGCTTATCCGAAAATATAGTAACATCAAGAATTCTTGATGATGATTATGTAACGGTTTACGGAACTTCTTTAGGACTTTATTCTTATCAATCGACTATGGGCGGAAAATCACAGTTCCTGCATTGTATCTTGATAGAATAGAATTACAACAATAAAACTTTTATCAAAAGAGAAGCCATTGACTTCTCTTTTTACTATTCACCATACTTAACCCCTTGATATGTATCGCGTTTAACCATAAGTTTATCAATTTCATTAAGCACTACAAATTTCTTCAAACTCCACAGCGGACCTACAAGCGAATCACGTCCGCCGTCACCGGTAAGTCGTTGTATAACCGTTTCTTCCGAAAAACTTCAAGCTGATTTACTATCGTTTCAACGTAATCTTCAAGAGTCATAAGTTCAAACTCACCTCTTGCGTACATATCTGCAAGGCGCGTATTTTTCAAAACGTGCAGTAAATGCAATTTCACGCAATGCGGATTTAGTTTCGCCACCGCCTTTGCACTTTCAAGCATCATATCTGTCGTTTCACCCGGCAAAGCCGTCAATAAGATGTACGCACACATTTATATTTCTATCCTGTAATTTTTATAACCGTCCAAAACTCCGCATATGTATGGCAGCGATTAATCTTTTCACCGGTTTCGTCAAAACAGTCTGCAAGCCGAGTTCGGTCACAAGATATGTTCTTTCGTTCAATTCCGACAAATAATCAAGCACATCATCTTCAAGGCAATCCGCACGCGTCGCAATACTTATCCCAACCACGTTATCCTGTTTCAGCACGGGTTCAAACCTTTCACGCAACACGCTTGCAGGTGCATATGTATTTGTATGTGCCTGAAAATACGGAATATACTTAGCCTCGTGCCACTTTTTATGCATACGCTCCTTGACTTCCTCAAACTGCGTAAGAATATTATGTGACGGATCACCGGCAAAATCACCGCTGCCGCTTGACGAACAATATATACACCCTCCGACTTTTTACCGTCGATATTCGGGCATGTAAAACCGCCGTTTAACGCCACCTTAAACACCTTACCGCCGAATTTCCGCTGAAGATGATAGTTCCATGTATGATATCTTTTATTGTCGTTTGAATACTTAAATTTATTCTCCATAATTTTCTCCATAAACAAAGGGACTGTAGAAAAACATAATTTTTCTACAGTTCCTTTTAGGTTCTGAAATTTTTATTACTTCTTCAATTCAAATGAGTTACAGTCTGTACATTCAACCATTGTAGGATTAGCCTCGTGCGTACCCACTTGAATACTTGAAAGTGAACAATAATCTGCTGAATCACAGTGATTTGCACACTGTGTTACAGTACATTTAATACTTTCGTTCTTTTCGCCGTTACAACATGCCATGATATTTTACCTCCATAAAAAAATATTTAATACCGCCCCTGCGGCACATAAATATTATTTGCAGTTAGGTTTAAAATATCACAGGAAAATCATACTAATTTTCAAGCAAGTTTGAAACTGCCGTAAGTGTGATTTCGTTGTCTTTTCTGTCGGCGGTGATCACACAGCCCGATGTAATCTGACCTGTAAGCGACAAGATTGAAAGTTTATCCTCCAAAGTTTTGGATTGCTCTCTTAAGCGGTCTTGCACCGTATCGCTTATCGTAACCCTTTTCCAAGATAAGCTCCTTCGCTTCATCGGTAACAACAAGTTTTGCGTCTTTTTCCGCAAGTTTTGCGTGGATATCCTTTAGCAATAGGTCAATAATCTGTCTTAGATTTTCCTTTGTAAGCGGTTTGAATGTTACAATTTCGTCAATTCTGTTAAGGAATTCAGGCTTAAAGAACTGTTTTAAACTCTTATCCACATTATCGTCAAGTTTAACTTCATCATTCGAGTTAAACCCTGCCGCCGCCGACTTAAATTCAGAGCCAGCATTTGTTGTCATTATAATACTGGTATTTTCAAAATTAACTATTTTACCGTGACTGTCCGCAACACGTCCGTCATCAAGAATTTGCAAGAACAAATTAAACACTTCAGGGTGTGCTTTTTCGATTTCGTCAAGCAATATTACGGAATACGGCTTTCTTCTAACCTTTTCTGTAAGCTGACCGGCATCATCATATCCGACATATCCGGAGGTGAGCCGATTAATTTCGAAACCGAATGTTTCTCCATATATTCCGACATATCAATTCTGATAAGTGATTCTTCGTTATCAAACATAACTTCCGCAATCGTCTTAACAAGTTCTGTTTTCCGACACCTGTCGGGCCTGCAAATATAAACGATACAGGACGTTTTCTTGTAGTAATATCGGCTCTGCCGCGTCTTATCGCACGCGAAACAGCCTCAACAGCCTCATTCTGACCGATAACCCGCTCATGAATACGCGATTCAAGATTAAGAAGTTTTGTAGATTCGTCCTCCGTCAAGCGATGTACGGGAATTTTCGTCCACCCTCGATAACAGCCGCAATATCGTCAAACGTAATCTCTGCTTTTTAGCCTCGTTTTCAGCCGTTTCAATGTCTTTTTCAACTTTAAGTTTTTCTGTTTTAAGTTGGCTATTTTTTCAAAATCGCCATCATCGGTAGCCGTTTCAATATCTTCCTCTATGACATCAAGTCTGTCCTCCAACAATTTAACGTCATAAAGTGCCTTATTTTTAAGATTTACTCTTGAACCTGCTTCGTCTATTACGTCAATAGCCTTGTCAGGCAAAATCTGTCTGTTATATATCTTTCCGACAACCTTACCGCCTGTTCAATTATATCGTCAGAAATTTTTACAGAATGGTAATTTTCGTAATAATCCTTAATACCTTTCAAAATCTCGATACTTTCGTCAATAGAAGGCTCGTCGATAAGAACAGGTTGGAAACGTCTTTCAAGTGCGGAATCCTTTCTATATGTTTTCTGTACTCTGTAAGAGTTGTCGCACCGATTATCTGAATTTCACCTCTTGCAAGTGCCGGCTTCAGAATATTCGCCGCACTCATTGCCCTCTGCGTCACCTGCCGCAACGATATTATGAATTTCATCAATTACAAGTACAACGTTACCTCTTTCGGCAGCCTCGTTTAAAAGACTTTTCAGTCTTGCCTCAAACTGTCCTCTGAACTGCGTACCTGCCACAAGTGCCGTAAAATCAAGCAAATAAAGCTGATATTCAAAAGTTTAGGCGGAACATTCTTTTCATATATTCTGCAAGCCAAGCCCTCTGCAACGGTTTTACCTACACCCGGCTCACCCAAAAGAACTGGATTATTCTTTGAACGTCTGTTCAAAATCTGAATTACACGTTCAATCTCCGCATCTCTGTTTACAACTCTGTCAACCTCGCCTCTTGCGGCTTTTCGGTAAGATTTGTGCCGTAAGTATCAAGCATGGTCTTTTCTGTTTTCTTCGACTGCTTTTGTCTTTCGACTTTTTATTCTCCTCGGTACTTTCGTCACTGTTTGAGTTAGAGCCAAGATTATTAAAGAAATCTTTAAACGCATCAAGAGGGCGGTAGCCGCCGCCTTCGTCGTCCTCACCGCCCGAAATCTGTCCGAGCATTTCCGACAAATCGCCGTCCATACCAGGCATACCTTCCATACTCTCCATAAATTCGGACATCTGATTATTTATATTTTCAAGTTCTTCGTCAGACACACCGAAATTATCTATCATTTGATTAATCGGAGCAATCCCCAGCTCTTTGCACATGACAGACAAAGTCCTTCGCTTGTGGTCTTTCCGTTTTCCATTTTGTAATGAAGAAAACCGCAGGGTTTTTCTTACATTTTGCACATAATGTCATCACTTTTTCCCTTTCTATATATCTTAAAACGGTTTTACCGCTGAAAATACACAATTTTGAAGTTATTATACCATATCAATCTAAAATTTTAAACCCTTTTAAGTATGTTTACAAATATTTCACTTTTCGCGAAAATAATTGGAATATATTGTAAATTTATTTCATATACTTTATATATATAATTAATTTCACAAAAGGACAAGTTTTATTATGAATACACAACAGTTAAAAACAGTAAATGTATAGCGGTTTCAAACTATACCCGCCGTCAAAATCTTCACGTCTGAAAGGCGAGCTTATAGCATTCTTTTCAGTATTATCTATTATATGCACCTGCCTTTATATTATAATTTCATCTCTGCCATACTAAAAATTACCCATATATAATTTATTTATTTAGAAATAATTATAGAATTTGCAAAAATATCATAAATATATTGCTTTTCAGCCAAAGATAGTAAAATAGGCTATGAATATTTTATAGGGGTAATTTAATGTCAGACGGCAGTATGTTTTGACTGTATTTAGCATAATTTTACAGGTATTTTCTTTGTCAATCGGTATTTACTATCTTATAGTCGGAATTGCAGGATTTTGCCGATAAAAGACAAGAATAAGAAAATTTCCGACAAAACACATAAATTTGCACTTATAATATCTGCACATAATGAGGAAGTCGTTATCGGTAATATGGTTGAATCTTTGGAAACAGCTTGACTATCCCGATGACGCATATGATATTTTTTGTAATTGCCGATAATTGTGACGACAATACCGCAAAAGCGGCTGAAGATGCCGGTGCACTTGTATATGTAAGAAACGTTCCGGAGCTTAGAGGTAAGGGACACGCGCTTGAATGGATGTTCGACAAGCTTTATAAAATGGACGAACAATACGACTATATATCGGTATTTGACGCGGACAACCTTGTTGATAAAAATTATCTAAAAGCTATGAATGAACGTGCAAATCAAGGCTTTAAGGTTGTTCAAGGTTTCCTTGACAGCAAAACCCATACGATTCTTGGATTACGGCAGCTTATTCATTCTGTTTTGGAGTGTAAACCGTATATTTCAGCTTTCAAGATACAAACTCGGTCTTTGCTGTGAACTTTCGGGTACAGGCTTTATAATCGCACTTGACACTTTAAAGAAACTCGGTTGGGGTGCAACCTGTCTTACGGAAGATATGGAATTTACAATGAAACTTTCTCTTAACGACACGTGTGGCATTCGCTTACGACGCTGTTGTTTACGACGAAAACCCTTTGACCTTAAAACAGTCGTGGCGTCAGAGAGTTCGTTGGATGCAAAGGACATTGTGACGTTGCATCAAGATATTTCTTTAAACTTATCAAAAGGCATTAAAGAGAAAACTTTCGTGTATTGACTGTGCTGTATATCTTGTTCCAGCCGATAAAATTATCGCAACAGGTATCATTACATTCTTCGCATATGCACAAACATTTCACCCCGACGGTGACTTAGGATTCATTCAGCTTTCATACATATTCGGTAATTCGTGGCTGTGGAACGTAATCGTTATTTTGCAGTTCTGCTATACACCGTTCGTTATATGGTATGAACGCCGCGAATTTAAGCCAAAATGGTATTTTACTACTTCACATATATTTTGTATAACTTCGCGGGTGCCTATCGCAATTCAAAGGTATGATCGGTAAAACAAAACCGAATGGTCACATACAAAACATACTCGCACAATTTCTATGGAAGAGTTAAATCGTTTAAACAGTAAATAATATATTTTAAAACCGCTTTATGCGGTTTTTATTACTAAACGCTTGACGTATTATTGCATTTATTGTATAATAAATCTTATAGAGAAAAAGCAGTGCGTGGCAGTCAAATTGTATGATTTGCTATTGTTTTCGGAAAAATAATTAAATATTTAATTAATGGAGGAAGAGTAATGTTAGTTGAAACAAAGGCTAAAGTAGGCGTATTTTCTATTGCATTAGGACTTATCTACCTCAGTTCCCATCATTGGTACCTGAATTTGAAGCTCAATACGATGCGTTCAAGAAAACACTTCCTGACACTGTCGAAATAATCGACGGCGGAATGGTAACAACAAAGACAGTCACAAGCAGCAGATTTATTCCGTGCCGCAGACGTTGACTTGGTATTTCTTCAGTTACTTACATATGCAGCATCATACAATATGCTACCGGCAGTAAAGACCTTGATGTACCGGTTGTTCTTGTAAATATTCAAAGCTAAAAGGCTTTGGATTATGACCACACTGATATAGCGTCATGGCTTGGCGAAGGTTATGCCTGCGGTGCAGTCGGCGAAATGGTTGCAGACCTTGAAAGATACGGCAAAAGACACGCTGTAATCACAGGCGTTGTTGAAGGCGGCGACCCTGGTGTACAGGCTGAAATCGACGATTGGTGCCGTGCAGCTCAGGTTAGAAGAAGATTCAGAGATACAAATATCGCTCAAATCGGCAGACCTTATCCGGGTATGATGGACCTTTACATTGACGAATCAAACCTATACAGAAGAATGCACCTATATACAAAGCAGTTCGACTGGGAAAGATGTGGGCAATCGCTGACAACATCACAGACGAAGATGCAATTCGTGCAAAGGCTCAAGATATTCTTGATACGTTCGACATCGAAGGCGGCGGAAGTATCGAAGAAGTTTGGGATATGGCTAAATACGTTGTTGCTTTTGAGAAATGGGTAAAAGACGAGCATCTTGAAATCGCATCTCACTATGACGGTTACGCTCAAAGGTAAAGCCGGCGTACTTGACGGTATGCTTATCCCGGCATTCTCCATGCTGATCAAACAGGGTACTGCATGTGCGGTAGAGGGTGACATGAAGGTTGCAATGGCAATGAGTATCCTAAAGACTATCTCAGGTACAGGTCAGCTTGCTGAAATGTATTCAATCGACTTTAACGACGATATTGCAATCATCGGTCACAGCGGTTCGGGTGATGCTGATATTTCAGATAAAACCTACAATGAAGATCGTAAAAGTATTCCATGGCAAAACAGGCGGCGGATATCTGACACAGTTCTATCCGTACACAGGTCCTGTTACTTATCTTGCAATTACACAAGACGGTGACGGTCACTTTAAGTTTATCGTTGCGGAGGGCGTAAATGAAGAAGGTAAGATTCTTTCATTCGGTGATACAAACATGAGAACACGTTTCAAGCAAGAGATTTGTAAACCGTTGGAGCGAAGATGCGTTACTCACCACTTTGCAGCCGCTACAGGCAGACATATCGATACAATCTTAAAGGTTGCTAAAATCTTTAATGTTCCTGTTGACATCGTAACAAGATAAATAAAACATATAAAAGCAAGCTATTCACGTGGCTTGCTTTTGTACATTAATATGAAATTATTGCTTTAAAGTTTAATATGTGTTAGAATAAAAAGGAGGTAGAGCCATATGTCAAAATACGAAGAAAAATAACAGATAATTCACTTTGGTACACCGCCACCTACCCGCTTACATTGACATTGCCTTTTTACATAACCGAGGCAGGTCATTTTCGTGCAGAGGCTGATTATAAAGTGGAACGTGACGAACGACAGTTATCTTTTATTGTGCACAATAAAGGCAGCGGTACGGTTGTGAGACAAAGTTTCTTTGGCCGCTCTTCCTCACAATGCCGTTATGATAAATTGTCATAATTATCATAAATACTTTTCAAATAACGAAGAATGGGAATTTATATGGATTCATTTAAAGGCAGTGCAGTGGCGGCAATGTTTGATATTCTCTACCCTAACGCGGTAAATATTATTTCCGTAAAAGACTTTTGAGTTTTGAACAACAGCTGTCGGAGCTTATATGTAACGTAACAAAAATGATGTTCTCAGCAGTATTTCCACTTCTTCGCAAATACATGATGTTCTGAATACACTTGTTATTTACACAATCGAAAATGAGCAAAAAGTCAAAACGTCAACATTCGGATGATATTAATGTAGTAATTGATTTTATTCAAAATAATTACTCCGATTCAATATCCATTGATGATATGATACAGAATATCCATATTTCAAAATATCATTTTATCCGCCTTTTCGTAGGATTATGGGTACAACTCCGTATAATTATTTAACGAATTATAGAATAAATAAGTCAAAATTGCTTTTGCGTACAACAAATAAATCAATCTCCGAAATATCCGAAGAATGCGGGTTCCTTGATACAAGTAACTTTATATCACAGTTTAAAAGAATACCAATCAAAACCAACCGATTATAGACGCGATTTTACTTAGTTTTCTTCCCTACTTTTTACTCATACACTCCTGTGGAACGAAAACAGTCTGACGTACGGTAAAATATAATTTAACGAAATAGGTAGTGAAATGTATTATGTTAAAATTAAAAACATTAAAATTACTGATGCATATATTGAGGCTGATTATATACCTGAATGCAGCTCTGAATGCGGTCATATTAAAATGAATAGAGTGACAAAAGAAATTGATGTGAGAAGTGTGATAGGTTTTAGCGACATATACTCGTATGGCAATAAACGGTTTAGAAAGAATATTATACGACATAAAAAGATCCGTCATATACACCGAATGAGCGTTTGGTAATGTGGTACTAATTAAAATTATGATATAAGGAATGATTAAAATATGAAACTTATAGGATTTAAAAATTAAACGGTTGTAATAGTTGTTTTAGAAAGTTTGCATAGTAATATATCTGATGTCGAATATGAAAACAAGGAACAAATATTGAATTATCTAAAAAGAAACATTTATCTTTGTACGTTTAGATATTTTGCGTGATATATTTACGGGCGATACCATATCATATGAAAATCGTGTTTTAGGCGATAACGAATACGTATGGAGTGATGAACTAATATATTACGTAGAAAAATACAATGCAAAGTTGCCTAACGAATTTGTAAATCATATATTAAAATCATATTAAAATATGTTTTCACCCAATGTAGTTATAATGTCATATGGTTAAGTGCGATTCTAAATATGACATACGAGTTAAAATGCATTAAAATCTGTTGAAAATGTCAAAAATATGGTATAATAAAGAGAATACAGACAGTTAAGAGTGATTTAGAATGAAAGAACTTAAACCATCAACCAAATTAGACGGAACACCTGAAGAAAATGAACGAGCAATTCAAAGAATAATTGATAGCTTAACAGAAGAAGAAATAACGGAAGCAATGTCAGATAAATATGCATACCTTGACGAAGATTAAAAGCACATTTTTAGACGTGCTTTTTTATGCAAGAAAAATCAGAATTTTGTTATAATTCAATCTTTTCACCTGTTTCACGATTTACAAAATTAATTTCAAGTTCACAACCAAGAGCATTGGCAATGGCGGTCAATTCCCTTTCGTCAAAATTATTACGCGACATTTTATTTGACAAATTCTGTCTTGAGCAATTTAATTGATTGGCCAATTCAGTCATTGTAAAATTATTGCGTTTCATAATTACTTTTATTTTTTCTACTGTTGTAAGCATATAAATCATCCTTTCTATTGTATCATCTCATATTAACATTATACATTTAATAATTTAAAATATAAACAAAAATCTAAAATTTCAACTCACACGCTCCGCGAAAGTGTGATGGTATCACATTTTCGGCAAATCTAATTAGTAATTTAATATTACTATACTTTCGCATAAATACGATTATATAAACATTTACGCTACACAATCGAATTTGTCTGGATTTAGACGTAAAAGGTACTGCATACGCAGTACTGCTGTAAGCCGTAAAATCAAATTAAAGTACAGCTTCCCACAATTCAGGATGTGGATTAGCAATAACTTCTGTATTGATAAGCACGCCTTGTTCAGTCGCAATTCTTGCTCCTGCCTCAACGCCTGCTTTAACGTCTGCAACATCACCTGTCATTGAAACAAAGCATTTACCGCCCAAACCACGAGCCACACGAACTTCGATAAGTTCGATGTCACCGGCTTTAACAGCAGCGTCGGCTGCTTGAATTGCACTTGCGGCAGTAAATGTTTCAACAATACCGAATGCTTTCTTTTCCTTAACATCGGCTGTTCCGCAAATTGCCTCAAATACGTTATCACCAAGATTACCTATTACAAATTTATCAATAAGTGCATCTTCTGCGATAAGTTCCGCTCTGTCAACAGCCGCATGAATAGCAGAAAGTTCTCCGCCTACGATTGTGACAAATTTACCCGGACAAACCGAACCTGAACTTATAAGCGCGATACCCGCACTCTTTAGCATTTCATCAGTTACAACAATACCCTTAGATACGTTTTTACTTCAACTAATCCTATTGAATTCATCATCTCTCACCCACTATCTTTCAATAATAACAAATCTGTCTGTGACTGCCTTAACCTTGCCGTCAATGCTTGCGTGCATTGTTGTACCAAGGTCCTCGTATGCTGTTTGAGCAACAACGTCACCAACTTTAACTGTATCGCCGACCTTTACAGTAGCACTTGCCGGCTTACCAACGTGTTGTTTAAGTTCGATATAAACTTCGTTTGGAGCAAAGTCTATATACTTTCTTTCAACGTGTGCTTTAACATACTTTCTTATTCCCAGTCTGTCAATCAGAACAGACGAAGATACAAGTCTTGACGCTCTTTCAGGTCTTACCTGTTGTGGCGCTTGATTATTCTGGCGTCTTAGACCCTTTCTTCCAAGAGCACCTTTGGCGTCCATTGAAATCTTCTGCGGGTCAAGCATTTGCTGACAACCGATAACGGTACAGACACCGCAACCGCAGCATAGAGCCGACTGCAAAAGCTTTCTGAATCTGTAACTTCACTGTGCGATGCCGCACGAACTGTCTTATGCACATTGATATTATATCCAAGCAAGTTTCTCGGACACATATCACTACATTGTACAGTTACAGCAAGCTGCAGACGCACGCTTTAATGTCATTGAAATTGGCATTCTCTTACGTTGAATGATAGAATGAGTTTCAGGGAATATAAGAAGTCCCTTAGTTGTCTTAGTAACTGAATCGTTTTCCAAATCAACAAGTCTTCCCATCATAGGACCGCCGTTAATAACAGCCTTACCGTCAAGGTCACCGTGTCCTGTTGCCTCAAGCAACGCCTTAATCTTCATTCCGACAGGAACTTTAACTGTAATATCCTCATCAACGTCACCGCCGATTGTTACATACTTTTGAGTAACAGGCTGACCGTTTGTAATTGCACAGTGAATGTTATAAACAGTTTCAACGTTAATAACCATTACTCCGACCATTACAGGGATTGCTCCCTCGGAATAATCTTGCCTGTTGTTTCATATGTAAGTACAACTTCGTCACCGGCAGGATAAATGTCAGGGATTTCCTTAATTCTTACCTTTGTACCCTCAAGTGATGCAACAATTTTTGTATCAAAGGTGCATATTCTTACCCTTAATACCGATAATTGCCTCATCTGCACCCATTGTATCAATTAGTACATTAAGTGTATCAACAAGTGCCTGAAGGTGATGTTCCAAAATGTGATGGTCAACCATCATCAATGGTTCACATTCTGCCGCATTCACTATAATCTGTTTTACTTTGTCTGAAATTTTTTCTGTGAGTAGGGAATCCGGCACCACCGGCACCGACTATACCTGCATCATATACAATTTTCTGAAGCTCTTCAAATGTCATTTTGCTTCTTCCTCCCCAAAGAGTTATTATGTGGGTTTATTTACTGAATTTAATCAGCATTGTTTCTCGTCAAGTATACCGACAATCGTTGCGTCAACTGGTGAATTTGCATCACCGATTGCAACTCTCGCACTGCTACCCGTAGTAATTATAACGTCCTCACCGATACCGGCCGACTCCGTCAACTGCTACAAGGAACTTATCGACAAGATTTTTATTTTCAATACATTGTACAAGCATAAACTTATATCCCACCAAACCTTCAAGTTTATGAGTTGATACAACGCTTCCATATACTCTGCCAATAATCATTATTATCAATCCTCTTATTAGACAAAAGCCTAATATGGTTATTTTCTAAAATCACAACTCTGTCGCCTGTCTTTATTGCACAGGCATTTTGCGTCATCAGTATCGATGTGCATTTCCGTATTAAAGTCTTCTCTAACTCTGACCTGAACGTTATAGAAACGTGTCGGTTTTGAGTTTTGGATTTCAACATCAACGATGTCATTATCCTTAATTCCATACTTTTCTGCCTCTGCAGGAGTCATATGTATGTGTCTGTTGGCTATGATACAGCCTTCATTTAAAATATACTGCCCTTTGGACCAACCAACGCCATCGGCGCACTGCTTTAACTCGCCTGAAGGACGTACAGGCGGACTAACCTTTAATTTAAAGGTATCTGTTCTTGAAATTTCAACTTGTGATTGTTTTCTGACAGGACCAAGTACACGAACACCCTCGATTGTACGAAGTGACGGACTTACCAATGTTACACATTCTTCTGCAGCAAACTGATCACCCATTAGCATTTTTCTTTACAGTAAGTTCGTGTCCTTACCGAAAAGAATTTCCAAATGTTCCTGTGATAAATGAACATGTCTTGCCGACACGCCGACTTTTATTCCTTTATTATCTTCTTTTTGCTTAATAATATCTACAACTGCCTTAGCAATCATATCTTGCAAATTGTTGTCCATTCCTTTTTCCTCCTAAAAATTGAGGTTTCATTCCCCACTAGCTGTGACGGGAAAATTAAATTTCCCCGTCAGCCATGTCGGAATCGGACTTAACGTCCATACTTCGCCTTATGTATTTCTACATAAGAATTTTTACTTACTAAATCAAACAGCAGGTAAAATCTTTTCAACGTCACTGTGTGGACGAGGAATTACGTGAACTGATACAAGTTCACCAAGTCTTGAACCTGCTGCAGCACCTGCGTCTGTTGCAGCCTGAACTGCACCAACGTCGCCTCTTACCATAACTGTTACAAGACCTGATCCGATTCTTTCTGTACCGATTAGTGTAACGTTTGCAGCCTTAACCATAGCATCTGCTGCCTCGATAGATGCTACAAGTCCTCTTGTTTCAACCATTCCTAATGCTTCTACTGCCATTTTAAATTTCCTCCTATTTTTCTTGGGCAAATGCCCTTTTTATAATTTATTTATCTAAAGCACCAATGTGCAAATTAGAACTTAATTATTGTGTTTTCTTCGGACGACCGCGTCTTCTTGTTGCCGGTTTCTTTTCGGCAGTTGTTTTCAGTCTTTTCCGTTTCTGTTGATTTCTCAACTGTTTTGGTTTTCAGCCTTAACCGGGTTTCTTTTATCGCTCCGACGTGTGTTCCCGCAATTTCCGAGTTAGGCTTTTCTCCTCCTCGTCAAGATGCAAGAACTTAAATATCTCATGATGAGGTCTTGCTATAACCTGTGACGCTTTCAAACATCCGTCCTTTGTAGCTCTTGCCACACCGTCAACTGACGCTTTTACGGAAGTAAGTTCGCCTCTTACGACTATTGTTACAAGTCTGCCTCAAAGCTTACGCTCTGTCGCAACAAACTCAACATCAGCCGCTTTCAGCATATCGTCAAGCATTATAATAGCATTTCCCAACGCTGAAACCTCAACCAAACCTAATGAATATTCCATCTGCTAACCTCCTACTTAAATCGAAGGCAGGATTTTGGCAATGTCATCATGCGGACGAGGAATTACATTAACTGCATAAACCTCTCCGATTTCTTTTTGCCACTGCCTCACCGGCTTTAACAGCCGCCGTAACAGCGTCAACATCGCCTTGAATCACTACATTCACAAGACCTGAGCCGATTTTCTCAGTTCCGACTACCCATACGTCAGCGGTTTTGGTCATAACGTCGGGCTTCAATAGAAGCGGTAAAGACTTCTTGTTTCGATAAATCCTAATGCCTGCACTCCTATATCATTCCTTTCCTTAAATTTACGCTACGCGTTGTTTGGTATATGACCTACCTTATCTCTGCCGACACTTGTTCGGTTCGCCATTTTGCGAATCGTCGGTTGGTCTTGCAATTATGTGCTTATTTATAAGTCGGATATGCTCTCCGCTGTTCTTGCAGCCGCATCAACCGCCGCAGTAACGGCACTGACACTGCCTTGAACTTTGACAGCCATAATAAGCGGTACTTCTACCGAATCGGCGTTTGCCGGCTTATTTGAGTCGATTGCAATAACTTTAACGTCTGCAGCTTTGCAGCCGCGTCTGCCGCTGTTATCGCAGTAACAAATCCGAACATTTCTATAATTCCTATTGCGTCATTCATACTTATTCAGCCTTTCTTCCGAGGTTTAGATTAAGTCTTTTCTGACGTAAGCTATTTTCAATCCCTTCTGAGCAAGGTTTGTTTCAAGTGCCTCGTTCATTTCTTCAAGTGGGAATCTGTGTGTAATAAGTTCCTTAATAGGCAATCCGATTGCGATTGCTCTCTTTAAGAAATCAAATGTTGTTGCATAATCTCTAAGAGTATATACCCATGAGCCTACAAGCGTAATTTCCTTTGAGCAAAGGTCAAAGTGAGGATTGATTGTAGCGTCACCGCCGTTGATGAAGAATCCAAGTTCACAAAGCCCTCCACCATTTCTGATGAATTTATAGATATTGCTGTGAGCAACAGGCGAACCTGTACACTGGAATGCAAAATCCGCAAGATGTCCGCCGAAAGCGTCCTTTACAGCATTTGCAAGGTTATCGATACCCTTGTAGTTCATAAAGTTAACTGTTTCACCGGCACCCATTCTCTTAGCGAATGCAAGTCTTTGTTCATTACCGTCAACTGCTACGATGTTCTCAATACCCATTGTACGAAGAACTGCGATACAGATCAGACCGATTGGTCCACATCCCTGAACAACAACTCTTGAGTTAAATCTCAAAATGTTAGTTGTCTTTGCTCTTTCAACAGCGTGTACCAAAACCGCACATGGCTCGATAAGAATTCTTGAATCAAGATCAAGGTCGCTTACGTTAAACACTGTTGAACCGCCTCTGATAAGAATGTAGTCACTGTACCAGCCGTTTTAGGTGAACGTTATCATCAGGAAGAAGTCCGTAAACGTCTGCACCGCCTACATTTTGCTTATTAAGGTCAAACATTGTAATATCAGGATCGTCTTTGAAAATCATACAAGTAACAACCTTATCACCGATGTTTAAAGGCTTACCTGCGCTATCTTTCTTAACGTTTTACCCATCTTTACGATTTCACCCGTACCCTCGTGTCCAAGAACAACAGGGATAAGTGAGAATGGGTCATTCTTATATTCGTGAGCATCTGTACCGCAAACACCGCAGCCTTCAACTCTTACAAGAATATCGTCATCACCCAACTCAGGATTGGGTATTCCTGAATTTCAAAGTGCTTTAATTCTGTCATCATAGCAACTTTGCAGTCTTTGGAATGTCACCGTTCGGAGCTGCTTGTGCTTTTGGAGCTGATGCAGGAGCACCGCTTGTCATTTCTTGCAAAACCTGTTGTACAAGCTTTGCTACATCATTTTCGTTTATATTCAAGGTTTTCACTCCTTTTATATGATATTAAGTGCGTCTGAAAGTACGCATCTTCTCTGACGTGTAAAACTTCTCGGAGTGATACCCTCACCTGTCGGACCGGCAATAGTAAAGGTTGTCCAACCTTCAGCGTTAAAGCCGATACCTGCATATGACGGAGCATTCTTAACAAATATTGTTGTACAGATTGCTTTTGCATATTGTGTCATATGGTCAACATTCTTTGAATGAAGATGAGCGCTGTGACGATTGCCGTGTTCAGCCTTAACAGCCATTTCAACAGCCTCGTCGAATGTATCTACTCTGACGATAGGAAGTATCGGCATCATAAGTTCTGTCTGAACAAATGCCTGTGAAAACTCTGTTTCACAAATGATACATCTAATATCGTCACCGACATTGATACCGATTTGAGCAAGAATCTTCTTTGCGTCACGTCCAACCCAATCCTTATTGATAACACGTTTTGGCTGTTCGCCCTCTTTTTAGGCTTTGACCAAACAAGGACAACATCCTCAAGTTGTTTAACTTGTGCCGCATTGATTAGGTAAGCACCGTTCTTCAACATATTCTGAATAAGCTCGTCCGCAACATTTTTCATTACGAAACATTCTTTTTCAGCGATACATGGAAGGTTGTTATCAAATGTACATCCGTCGATAATATCTTTAGCCGCCTTTGGAATGTCGGCAGTATCATCAACAACAACAGGAGGGTTACCTGCGCCTGCGCCGATAGCTTTCTTTCCGCTTGAAAGCAGCATTTTAACAACGCCCGGACCGCCTGTTGCAACAAGCATTCTTACTGATGGGTCATTAACCATCTTAGCAGAAGTTTCTCTTGTCGGTTCTTTTACTGTACATACGATATTTTCCGGACCGCCTGCCGCAAGAATAGCTCTGTTGACAAGGTCAACAGCATATGCTGAAATTCTCTTTGCGTGCGGGTGCGGATTGAATATAACACCGTTACCGCCTGCAAGCATACAGATACTGTTACAAATAACTGTACAGCTTGGGTTTGTTGACGGTGTGATTGCACCGATAATTCCGAACGGAGCCATCTCAACAAGTGTAAGACCTCTGTCACCGGATAGTGCACGGGTTTCAAGGTCAGATGTACCAAGAGTTTTATCGGCAACAAGGTGATGCTTTAAAATCTTGTGATAAACATTACCCATTTTAGTATCCTCAACAGCCAACTTAGCCATTGGTTCAGCCTCTTCATGAGTAAGACGCCTGATTTCCTTTATAATATTTTCCCTTTGTTCTTTATTATAATGTCTAAAGGTCGTGTAAGCTTTGTTACAAGCTGCAATGGCCTCTTCCATTGTATCGAATACACCAAGCTGCTTTCTTGCAGGCTTGTTATCGAATGATGAAATATCCATTCCGGCAATAACGTTTTTAACGATTTCGCTTACTTGCTTTTCATCTACCATTAACTTTTCCAACCTCCTCAAGCAAATCGGGCTTTTAAAATACGCGTCGGCAACCATTGCAAGAGTTGTATCTTGTTCTTTTGTGCCGCCTGAAACCCGATTCCGCCGTATATTTTTGTCTGTTCTAAGCGGATAACCTCCGCCCAACAGCAATATTCCGTTTCCGTTTGTAAGTCCGTCAAGCGAACCGCCTCTTGATTCATCAAGTGCGATATGTGTAGGCATTTTCAGTGCTACGGCTGTATAAGCCTTATCCTGTGACGCCTGAACGCTTGCTATGTAACTATCGTCCATTGCGTGAAGAAGTACAAGATTTGCACCCTCGTCACGAATTGCAACAACCACTTTAACTCCCAAAATCGTCGCCGCTTTTTCAACTGCCTCGGCAAGTTCTTTCGCCATAGCAATAGTCATCTTTTCGGGACTTTCATGTTTGCAATTTCCGCCGCACTTACATTGTTTTTACACTCTTTTTCACTTCCGGTTTAACCTCCGTCGGTTTAGGAGCAGAAACAGGTTTTGCGACTTTTTGTTTAACGGTTTGTCCAGAGTTAAGGCGTACTGCCAACTCATCGACAAGTTCATCAATAGTTTTCATGATGTTTCTCCGTTACTTATTTATTAAGTTGTTCCATAACTTTCTTTGTTACTTCTGCAACAAGGCTTTCCATATCCTTATTTGATGATGAAGGAGTCGGGCAAACCTGTGAAGGAAGCGGTTGGAAACCATGATAAGCGGCTGATGATTCTACGCCGTACTTTTCATTAGCCTCTGTCGGTGACATTGAGCAAGTATCGTCACCTTCATAACAACCCGGACAAAGCTTTTCCATAGGGTGCTTACCCGGAACGCCGAATTGCTTTCTAAGTTCAACAAGTTTCTTAACTTCACCGCAAGGGATTTCCTTTTCACCGCCAAGCATTCTTGCATAGAAAAGTAGCTTTGCGTAAAATTCTGTTGATTCCATTCTGAAGAATGCTGTGTTTAGGTCACAACCGAATGAAAGTGCACCGTGGTTTGCAAGTAGAATTGCATCATAATCTTGAAGATATGGTTCAAGTGATTCAGGAATTTCCATTGTTGACGGTGTACCGTATTGTGCGATTGGCACTGCACCAAGGAAGATGATAGCTTCCGGCATAATTAGCTTGTCAAGCGGAATACCTGCGATAGCAAATGAAGTTGCAATCGGAGGATGAGCATGAACAACGGCATTTACGTCCGGTCTTTGCTGATAAACCTTCAAGTGCATTTTGAATTCTGATGAAGGTTTCCAAGGGCCGTTAGCCTCTTTATATTACCTTGTCCATCAACTTTACAAATCATTTCAGGAGTCATGAAACCCTTACTTACGCCTGTCGGTGTAACATAGTAATTGTTGTCATCAATTTTGACTGAAAAGTTACCGTCATTTGCGGCAACAAAACCGTCATTATAAATTCTCCTTCCGATTTCGCATAATTCTTTCTTAATTTCAAAGTCAGACTTATACATTTGTTTTCCCTCTTTCTTTGTTTTTTGGTTTTATTTTGTTTTGTCTTTATTATACACCATATAAGTCTTGTTGTAAAGACTTTTTCTGTGTTTTTGTGCTGTTTACCGCACAGACAAATTGTAAATTAATATCTTTAACTGTACATTATTATTTTATCACAAAACACCTATACTTTGCAAGTCTTTTGCGTAACATTTTGCACAATAAAACTTATTATTTTTCCGCTTTATCAATAATATACAATCGTAATAAGTGAATTTTGTGAAATGTAACCAAAATGTAATATTGTTGTATTATAATTGCAATCTTATATTTTATTTCGCTATAAAATAACGGACGCATTCGCGTCCGTTATTTTATTATTATTTTCAGAAATTAGTTTACAAATCTGTAAATAACGATTTCTTGTAGAGCACCCTTATCACAGAATCTTGCTATTGCATAATCACCTGTTTTGTTTCAGAATCATATGGCTCAAGATCTGAAATCTCACTACCGTCTGTATCAATAGAAGCCTTACCGGTCTTTATATTGATTTCAATAGTATCCATAAGCTTTGATGAGTCGAATTGAAGAGTATTCAATGCACTTGCATCAATTTCAACCTTAGCCTCATCATCAAGATCTGATGAAAGCACTGCACCATATACCATCATATTACGAGCAATAAATTGGTTATATGCACCAAACGGTAGAGCATCGGCTACAGTCTTACCTTCATATACTTGTTTATACACATCATCTGCGTCAAGTACCAAGACAATTCTATCTCCACCATCATAAAGAATATAATCGCCCTCTGATAAGTAATCAGTCAATTTAGCACCAGATTGTGCATTCCAAATATCTGTTGTTGAATAGAACTTGCTACCACCCTGGTCTGCAATAATGCCGTTATTCTTACCCTTGTTATTCAACTTACCTAAAACAGCATTCTTTGTTGTTGTAAGAGATACTTCTGCACCATTAAAGTAACCATTGATTGTGTAAACTGTGTTGTCATCATCATCAACACCAGTTTCAATTTCATTAACGACCATTGTCGGATTGTTAGCAGCCGTATCAATATCCTTTACTGCTGCAAGAGCATCCGCACTTGAAGTAAAGTTGATAAGAATTGTAGGAACATTTGTATTTTCAAATTGACCAACAACGAAATCACGACTTGAACCGTTTCTCTTACCACATAAGAACCTGAATTTACTGTACCAACCTTATAGTTGTCTGCATTTTTCATATCTGCTGCAGTCTTTGGAACTGACATTTCAACAATACCGTCACCAATCTTATATCCGCCAACAAGACCAGATACAACCGCAGTACTCTTTAAGTTTGTTGGATTAATTCTAAGAGCCTTGTCATCGAAACTGTTTTAGCATTAACTGCACAATATAATCTTGTAATATTGCCACTTGAATTAACTTTATACTTTACAAGTCTAATTGCAACATTTGCATCAGATGAAAGTTTCATAAATGAATTTGCACTTACAAGAGCTGAAATTGTTGACTTAGCCTCTTCTTTGAAGAAAGTGTTGTAGCAGCTGTTGCTGTAGGAGCCCAGTAATCAACACTTGAACCAAGCTTATATTCAGCTGACTTACCGTCTTGAGTCATCATTTCAATAATGTAACCGCTACCGTCTTCTGCGTCATAGCCGTTCATAATCCAACCATACTTTTCACCTGATTGAAGAACACTTCCGCCTGCTGATTCAATATAAGCTATACGACCGAACATATCTGTATAGAATGTTGATTGTGTACCGCTTACAAGATCGCCAACTGCAACGTTTGCAACATCGTACTTTGTACCGTTGATTGTAGCATAGCTCTTGTCAACCTTCTTTGAAATACCTGGCCGAACCTGTAAAGCTTTCGCCTGTTACAACAACGTCAACAACTGTATCGTCAAGACTTCTTCTGATTGTTGCTACATCGTTCTTCTTTAGGTTTCTAAGTCTGATCTCGTTACCTGCTTTTGTAACAGAGATTGTTCTGTCTTCTGAATCGTCAAGTTTGATTGTTAGCGCCTTTGTATCGCCGAAGTTATCGTCATCTGCTACTTTACCTACGATTCTTTCGTCTGTTGCACTTGAAACTACCATTGTTTCATATGAATCTACGAATACAACATCAAATACATCGTCCTTGTCACTGTCTACAAGTCTGATGTTACCTTTTTCAGGAAGAAGTAGGTCATTGATTGATTCACCTAACTCTGCAAGTTGGCTCTTTGATATAATCTTACCGTTATATACGATTGATGCACCGGCACAGTTCTTTTCTTGCTTACGCCGTCAATTTTAAATTTACCTTCATCTGTATCAAAGCCTTCAACTGTTTGAATATCATCAGCATCAGCCTTGAATGTTGTTGTCTTTGATGCGTCATATGTTACTGCAAGAACTTTTGGTGTAAGACCGCTGTTTTCCTTGTAGTAATATGTAATCTTTTGAGCAAGGTAATCTTCAAGACCTGTTAGGTCACAGTCAAATAGCTTAGCTTCATCGTCTTCATCTGAAACGATTTCGATTTGACCGTCTTGAACGTCTGTTGAAGATACGCTTGTCTTTGATGTAGCTGTAAGAACACCCTTCTTATCGATAACGTCAAACTTAGCCTTTGCCAATGTTCCGTTAGCTTTGTAAGTAGGAGCACCGTTCTCATAGCCGTTGATTTCCTTGTATTGACCAAGAAGTGCATTATACACCATCTTGATAACTACGCCACGGTCTGAGGCAACGTCTGCCGCACCCGGTGCGTTCTTTGTGATTTCAAGGTCTGACATACCTGCAACCTTAATATAACCGTTAGATATCCGCCGTAATATTCAGCGTCATCTTGATAGTTCATAGCATTTACAAGCATTACACATACTTGAGCATATGTAACTTCGCCGTCAGGAACAAATGTTCCGTCACCCATACCGCTGATGATATTAGCCTCTAAAGCTGTTTGAATTTGATCAGCAGCCCAGTGTGATGATGTTACATCTGTAAAACCGTTCTGATATGTAGATGTTGATGTTAAATCAAGCATTCTTAGAACGATTGATGCCATTTCCGCTCTTGTTACCTTTGAATCAGGCTTTACACTACCATCTTCATAACCTGTGATAATACCAAGTGCACTACATAGTGAAAGTGCCTTGTCATAATAACTGTCGTTATCATAGCTGCTACCAGATGTAGTAGAACAACTGTAGCTACAGGAGCCTCTGTTACAGCAGGAGCCTCTGTTGCCTCCAGCAGGAGCCTCTGTTGCCTCTGCATCGGCAGGTTTTTCTGTTGCTTCTGCAGAAGTTGTTACAACTGTTTCAGCGTTTGTATCTTCATCTGCAAAGCCGACAACGCCGACTGAGCCTACAAGCATTGCTGATGCCAAAAGCGCACAGATTAGTTTTTCATCTTGTTACCCATTTGAATACCTCCATAAAATTTAAAATATAATACAAATTGGATTTTTCCAATTTCTATTAACGAAACTCACAGACAATTATATAGCATTGTCAATACAATTAACAGTTAAAATCAGTTATAATTGTCTAATTTAAGGACTATTTTCGGTTGTTTTATAAATTCAACCTACTTCATTTTTCTCTTGCCAACCTTGCAAATTCCCTGTACTCCAGCGGAGAAACTCCGGTATATTTTTAAATACCTGACTGAAATATTGTGAATTTGAGCCGTAACCGACTTTTTCTGCAACTTCGTAAATTCTGTCCTTTTACCCTCTATTATGAGATCTTTCGCCATTTCCATACGTTTTTCCATAACATAATGAGAAAAATTCTTGCCTGTTTCTTTCTTAAACAGCTTTCCGAGATAATCGACATTCGTATATAATATCGTTCCGGCAAGCCATCGCAGCGAAAGATTTTCATTTTCGATATTCTCATCAATTATGTTAATCGTATCACGAATAAGCGAACTGTATATTTTGTTAGATTCCGGTGCATTGGCTTTTGCGATTTCAAAACCGTTCTGTTCAATGAAAGATTTAATCTCACTAAGTTTTTAGCCGCTTGAACAGAAACAATTCCTTTCATATACTTTCGATTTTTTCAACACTGCAACAACGAATTATACAGACGTAAAGCTCCAAACAATACGTTTTGCAACTGCCGAGTCGGCATTGCTTTTCAAGTGTTTTAAAAATCCGCTCAAAAGCATTTTCAGCTTTTCCATATCACCGGTTTTACGGCGTGTTCAATAGCGCCGTATTCAGCTTGTACACTAACAGCATTTTCGTTGATTTTAATATCGTTTTCATACAAAATCTCGCAGCTGTCAGAGTAAAACGAATATCCCATACATCTTTTCAGACGTTCGTATGACGCAGGTGCATCAGCTATTGACGCAATCTTGCTGTATACCGCCATAACATCATATCCATAGCACGTTTTCATAGTATTATGAATTTTCTCAAGTACCGATGTAATCTCTTGCTGTTCCAATAATGTTGTTATAAGAAACAAATGATTTTTATTGTTGTGCTTAATAATAATCTATCTTCACCGATATACTGCTCAGAAGTGTTTTTAAGAAGAATATATCTTCATCTTCACTTTGCTGTGACGGTTTAATGATTATCATTCTTGTTTCAAGCATACGGTCTACGCCAAACGTCTTACAATATATATTGAATATTTCATATGTATCGCCCGTACCAAGAATGTATTCTCTAAGAAATTGTTCTTTGATAATAGGCTTAACTCTGTCCGCCTCGGAAATAACCATTTTTCAAAATTGCCTTTGTTTCCGACATCAGAATTATGTATATCATTCAACTTATACATAGACACCTCTCCCTTATAGGCACTCTCTCGCACTATACATTTTATATTATATACTGTTTTTCTTATAATTTCAAGTAAAAATTTTAACAGAAAGTTCTTTGATTGTTCATAATAGATTATTTTGTATTTTACCACCAATTGCAAGCACTATATCTTGTCTTTGTTTGAAAAATTTTTTATAAAAACCGACATCCCAACTGTTAGATTTTGGTCTGACTTTTGGGTGTCGGTTCAATATTTCCGTTTTAATAAGTAATCATTCCAACCATTCAACTTCCAAACCAAGTGCCTCTGCGACGAAACGCACAGGGATAAATGTTCGGTCGTCTTTTATTATTGCGGTTGTATCCATTTGTGATGATTTGTTGTTTACTGTCAAAACATCACTTCCGAGTGTCACTTTTACAACATCGCCATTTCTTTTTGTAATGGTTGCCGTTTTTGATGTATCGTCCCAATCAACCTTGCAGTCAAGCATTTCAGATACTGCACGAATCGGCACTTGTGTTCGTCCGTTTTCATCAACAAACGGCTGTGCGTCTGGGAATACTACGTCTGTGCTGTCTACTTTACCGTAACGGCATTGCCTGTTTCAACCGTAAGCTTTTCGGTTTTGCCGTTGGTGCTGTTGTTTCGCTCGGCTCAACCGTAGCAGTCGGCTCTTTGGTTGGCACTGTTGTTGGTAGTGCTGTTGCAGTTGGAACGGTAACAGTAGGTTTTGTTGTACTTTCCGTTGTTCGGTTGGCTCAACTTCTTCAACTTTGTTCCAACCGCTTAACTCTCTGTTTGAATTTATCAATTCATAAAATGCAGGCAATTCATATTCTGAAATTCCGAAGAAGAATACGATTTTTAATATCTGAATTATTGACTTCAATCTTATTTTCACTAAGTCTATCAGAAACTAAAATTGCGTTTGAACCTATTTGCGCATTTCCGTTGATTGTTACTTTTCTAAAATGGACACCAATCAAAAGCATCATCTTCTATTTTTGACGTTTTAGGAATTGTAATATCTTTTTAATGTCGACAAATAAAATGCTGCCTCTCCTATTTGGGTTAAGGAATTTGGTAATTCGACCGTATCAATATCACAATATGTAAATGCACGTTTACCTATTGCGGTTATTCCATCGGGAACTATTGGATTTTTGTCTGTTCCGATATATCTAAGTATGGTATTTTCGGCTGTTGCAATCCTTTATAGTTACCCATACTTTATCTGTTTTGCCTTTTAAATATTTTTAAATCACACCAATTAGAATCTTGAACTTTATTGTATATATTAACCGTCATATCTGAATTGAATGTTATTTCATCTCCGTGAAAATAACAGTTAGTACAATTAAGCATAGTATCGGGAATGTTTATTTCTTTATATCTGTCTGTGGAAACCAATAACAATATTTTTTGTCTTTTCGCATTCGATGTTGTTTGACATATGAACCTTGTCAAGATTGCCACAATCAGTGAAAGCCGTAACGTCCATATGCGTTACAGTGTCAGGAATATTTAAATTACCCGAAAGAGTTGTTTCAGAAAAGCATATCTGCCGATTGATTGAAGACCATCATTTAAATCTAATGTTGATAATTTGCTACATTCACTAAAAGCCTCATCATCTATAATTTCTATCGTTGACGGTAATGTAATTTTTCAAGATTATTGCAGCCTTTTAAAATTGATAAGGAATTTCGGTTACTCCTTCTTTTATTTCAACTTCTTTTAGCTTATTTAAATTTACAAGTTCTCCGGAGATAATCATATTGATATCTACATTATCATTAATGATTAGTTTAGTTATAGGTGCCGCATCTTTTGCCCATGACGGAGTTAAACCTTTTAGAGTTGTATTCTCGGGTATCTCACATATGCCTGTTGTTCCTACATATGCAAGAATATTATTTTGTGCCTTTTGTAAGCAAATTGACCGTCTGTAATTGTTGTATCATCTGAATAATCAGCAAGCACAAACTGTGTTGCTGATAATATTATTAAATATACTTATTATTGAAACAATTTTTTCATAATTCTACCTCTTTCTAATCATTCCAACCATTCAACTTCAAACCAAGTGCCTCTGCGACGAAACGCACAGGGGATAAATGTTCGGTCGTCTTTATTATTGCGGTTGTATCCATTTGTGATGATTTGTTGTTTACTGTCAAAACATCACTTCGAGCTGTCACTTTACAACATCGCCGTTTTCTTTTTGTAATGGTTGCTGTCTTTGATGTCGTCCCAATCAACCTTGCAGTCAAGCATTTCAGATACTGCACGAATGGCACTTTTGTTCGTCCGTTTTCATCAACAAACGGCTGCGTCGAGGGGGAACACTACGTCTGTGCTGTCTACCTTTACCTTAACAGCATTGCCTGTTTCAACCGTAAGCTTTTTCGGTTTTGCAGTCGGTGCACTTGTTTTCAACAATCGGCGATGTTGTTTCGCTCGGTTTTAACAGTAGCAGTCGGCTCTTATTGTCAGGTTACAGATGATGTTGGCTTTAATGTTTCTTTTGCGGTGGATACAGATTCATCTTTTTTTTGACTTTAGGTAAATCTATACCTGTATGTTCCTTAAATAACACATAAAATCCATCTAAAACATATTCATCAAATTACTGTAAAAATTCTCCGGCAGCTTTATATTTGGGTCTTTAAATATTACATTTTCTTTGTGGTCATAATTTATATAATAACCATCTAACGGATATTCTTCAATATTTTTCGGTGCTCCCTCAAAGTCACTTTTTCCATATACGGACACATATAAAATGCCCAACTTTCGATTGTATCAACATTTTTAGAATAGTAATTTCTTTTAATGTTGTACAGGTAGCGTTTTTTCTATTTTTCAAGGCTTTGCGGTAAAGTAACCGTGTCTATATCGCAAAACGAAAACCATCTTGAGTAATACTTTTAACACCTTCTGGCACTTTTGGTTTTTGTCATTTCCGGTATATCTCAACAAGGTATTTTCGACAATTACAAAATCTTTATCATTACCGATTGTTTTATTTGTTTTGCCTTTTAGATACTTATCTTCACACCAAGCTGAACCACGAACCATATTGTATATATATTGACTGTCATATCCGAATTAAACGTGATATTATCCCCATCAAAATAACAACTTACTTTGTCAAGCATTTTTATCAGGTATATTTATTTCTTTTATATTTGTACCAAATCAAACCAACAAGCTGTTTTCTTGATTTTTATTTTTCAGGTGTATAAGTTAAATTATTTGATAAATGAACTTTATCTAAATCACCGCAATCTGAAAATGCTTTATATCCCATATATGTGTAACAGTATTAGAGATTAAAATATCACCCGTCAATGAATTTAAACCGCTGAATACATATTCGCCTATATACTCAAAATTGTTCGGTAAAGTCAATATTCTCTATTTTAGGGCATTTAGAAGAATTGATTTCCTATTTTCTTTGGTGTTGACGGAAATACTATTTTATTGAAGAGAATCGCATTCCTGCATTATACCGTCAGGTATTTCTGTGATTCCATCTTTAAAATCAATTTCTTCCAAACTGCTTGATGAATTAAGAATCGAAAAGTTTACATTTTTATTTATAATTAGTTTTTATTGCCGTATGTGTTTGCTTGATATGATTTAAACCAAGCAAATTTAATTTTCAGGTATTTCACAAATATCTGATGTACCCACATACGCAAGAATATTATTTGTACCCTTTTCGTAAATGAAATCTCCTCGTATTTCCTCGTCTTCAGCTAAATCATTTGCAAATGATGTTACACATAATGACATCATTATTGCAAGTAATGCTTATTATTGAAACAATCTTTTTCATAATTCTACCTCTTTCCTAATCATTCCAACCATTCAACTTCCAAGCCCAGTGCCTCTGCGACGAAACGCACGGGGATAAATGTTCGGTCGTCTTTTATTATTGCGGTTTGTATCCATTTTGTGATGATGATTTGTTGTTTACTGTCAAAACATCACTTCCGAGTGTCACTTTACAACATCGCCATTTTCTTTTGTAATGGTTGCCGTTTTGATGTATCGTCCCAATCAACCTTGCAGTCAAGCATTTCAGATACTGCACGAATCGGCACTTTGTTCGTCCGTTTTCATCAACAAACGGCTGTGCGTCTGGGAATACCGTCTGTGCTGTCTGCTTTACCGTAACGACATTGCCTGTTTCAACTGTAAGCTTTTCAGTTTTGCAGTCCGGTGCACTTGTTTCAACAATCGGCGATGTTGTTTC
>SCPP01000198.1_pt1 | contig 56639 bp, 82 predicted proteins | sample 6106811 | NCBI WGS metagenome assembly SCPP01 (sample SAMN10720449, study PRJNA508395) | human gut metagenome | isolation source: Participant 2 stool, 15 month | host: Homo sapiens | collected 2018
GGCTCTTAAACCGCCTAACAGCTGGAATACAGTATCTTCTACCATACCCTTATAAGCTACACGGCCTTCCACACCTTCTGGAACCAGTTTCTTGGCGCCGGTCTGGAAGTAACGGTCTTTGCTTCCGTTCTCCATGGCTGCGATGGATCCCATGCCACGGTATACTTTATACTTACGTCCCTGATACAGTTCGAAAGCACCCGGGCTCTCGTCGCATCCTGCAAGCATGCTTCCCATCATACACGCTGCCGCCTGCTGCGATGGCCTTTGTAATATCACCGGAATACTTGATACCGCCATCTGCGATGATCGGGATACCATACTCTTTTGCAACACTGTAGCAGTCCATAACAGCTGTGATCTGCGGTACACCGATACCTGCAACCACACGGGTCGTACAAATGGAACCGGGGCCGATACCTACCTTTACACAGTCCGCACCTGCCTCGATCAAAGCTCTGGTCGCCTCACCGGTAGCCACATTTCCTGCCACTACCTGAACATCCGGATATGCTTCCTTGATCATCTTTACGCAGCGGATAACGTTTGCGGAATGACCATGAGCAGAGTCAAGAACAATTACATCTACCTTTGCTTCTACCAGAGCAGCTACACGCTCTAATACATTAGCAGTAATGCCTACGCCGGCTCCGCAAAGCAGACGGCCCTGCTCGTCTTTTGCAGACAGAGGATATTTGATCTGCTTTTCAATATCCTTAATCGTGATAAGACCCTTTAAATTGAAATTGTCATCTACGATAGGAAGCTTTCCACTCTGGCTTTAGCAAGGATCGCCTTTGCCTCCTTGAGCGTTACTCCTTCCTTTGCAGTGACAAGATTCTCGGAAGTCATACATTCCTTGATCGGACGGCTGAAATCTTCCTCAAACTTTAAGTCACGGTTGGTAATGATACCAACTAACTTCTTGCCTTCTGTGATCGGCACACCGGAAATACGGAATTTTGCCATCAGATCATTGGCGTCCTTTAATGTATGCTCTGGGGAAAGATAGAATGGATCGGTGATAACACCGTTCTCAGAACGTTTTACACGATCTACCTCCTCAGCCTGTGCCTCAATAGACATATTCTTGTGAATAATACCGATACCTCCCTGGCGCGCCATGGCGATTGCCATACGATGCTCTGTAACGGTATCCATACCTGCACTCATTAGGGGAATGTTAAGTTTGATCTTCTTTGTAAGATAGGTGGTTAAATCTACCTGATTCGGAATCACTTCTGAATAGGATGGAACCAGAAGCACATCATCAAAGGTAATGCCTTCACCGATAATTGTACCCATTAAAACTTCCTCGCTGTGGTATACTGCCCTCAGCATCTTATTAGTATCTAATCCTAGCAAATTTTATTAGGATTGTCAAACCCATTTTCCCGTTATGATTCATTGAATTTACTAATAGGATTCCATCAGTAACCCTAATATTTTGTTTCTCTTACTTCACGAATTTACGCGGAAATGTATGGCGCATGGCTGCCAGCATCTTTCTCAATAAGAACTTTCATGGTGTCGGCTCCCTTCTGATACATCAGCGCATAAACTTCAGCACCCTGCTTTCCGGAGGTACAGTCCATAACCTTCATCCCCTGCTTGGCATAATCCTTCAGCATATAGGAATCCACCGGAGCGATCAGCTGTACATCATCCTTTTCACAGTCAAAGGCCTTTTTCCGTCTGGCCTTTCCCAGAATCCGGTCAATCCGCAGACCGCCCTCAGCAAACAGATACTCATATTCCACACTTAAATTCAGGAAAATAAAATAGGTACCGATACCTGCTGCTGTCATGATCACAACTCCGATCACCGTCTGCAGCGCCAGCAGTACGGAAAAGGCGCAGACAAGCACCATAATGATCTTTACCGGAAGGGCATAGATAGGATCCTTGCGCTTTACCAGCCATTCAATGTAACTTTCTTCCATAGCAAAACTCTCCTGTTGTCATTTTTTCTTCTTATTATACACCACTTCACCGGTTATTTCCAGTCACATTTTCCCGCCTGAACCATACTGTAATAATAAGAACAAACACGGGCAGGTATACGGATCGTGAATCCTTTCCTTTCCTTAAATGATATACAACCAGGGCAGACCGCCCGGGTAACGGAACTTCTTGTTTCCGGAGCCATGCGCAGGAGGCTTATGGATCTGGGGCTGACTGCAGACACACAGGTAGAATGCCTGGGCGTAAGTCCTTTAGGTGACCCGGTCTCCTACCGGATCCGTCAGCCGCCATACAGCCGCCAGATCCGGGTGGATGGAAACGAAAATAAGAATTTTCAGTGGCTCTGTCCGGCAACCCCAATGTAGGAAAAAGCACCCTTTTCAACAGCCTTACCGGCAGCTCCCAACACACGGGCAACTGGGCCGGGGTTACAGTTTCCTGTTTTAAAGGAAGCTGCTCCTCAAAAAAATACAACTATGTTTTCGCAGACCTTCCGGGAACGTATTCTCTTATGGCTCACTCTGCTGAAGAAGCGCTTGCACGGGACGGCATCTGTTTTGGGAACTGTGATGCCGCTGTGGTTATCTGTGACTCTACCTGTCTGAACGGAACTTAAACCTTGTCCTGCAGATTCTGGAAACCGGAATTCCCGCCATGGTCTGCGTCAATTTCATGGACGAAGCAGCGAAAAAAAACATACGCATTGATCTGCCGGCTCTCAGCCGGGAACTTTCTGCTCCTGTCGCGGGAACAACTGCAAGAAAAAAGCGCTCTCTGGAACATTTTTTAGACCGGCTGGATGAAACGGTCGATCATCCAGACACAGAGCCATTTCATATTTCCTATGACGCAGCTGTAGAACAGGCCATTTCCATGCTTCTGCCCTTTACAGAACCGCTCAGCAGCCGCCTTCTCCCCGCTGGCTGGCCTTAAGACTCCTTGAAAATGATCCCGGCCTGCTTCGCTCTTTAAATACCTTTTTAGGCAGAGATCTGTCCGAGGATGATGCGTTATGTCAGGCTGTCCGCCAGGCCCGGTCACACCTGGATCAGGCTGGGATCTTTGAGGATGATTTAAAGGACCGAATCGTATCCGGCATCGTAAATACTGCGGAGTCCATTGCTTCCCGCACGGTCTCCCTTCCTGAAAAACCCTACGGCAAAAGGGATGCTTTTTGGGATCGCATCCTGACCGGGCGGCTGGCCGGATATCCGGCTATGATTGGTCTTTTGGCGCTCATTTTCTGGCTGACGATCACAGGAGCCAACTACCCTTCCGCCCTGCTTTCCTCCCTCTTTTTCTCCTTTCAGGAAAAACTTACCGCTGCTTTTATGGCAGTCAATGCGCCCCAATGGCTCCACGGGATTCTGGTTCTGGGTGTATACCGGGTACTGGCCTGGGTTATCTCTGTCATGCTTCCGCCCATGGCCATTTTCTTCCCTCTTTTTGGAAGATTTTGGTTATCTGCCCCGGATCGCATATAATCTGGACCGTCCCTTCCAATGCTGCAAAGCCTGCGGAAAACAGGCCCTTACCATGGCTATGGGCTTTGGCTGCAATGCAGCCGGAGTAACGGGCTGCCGGATCATCGACTCGCCCAGAGAACGGCTCATCGCCATTCTTACCAACAGCTTCGTCCCCTGCAACGGCCGTCTTCCGGCCCTCGTAACTCTGATCACGCTGTTTTTTACAGGAGCTTCGTCCGCAGGTCCTATTTCCTCTCTCCGTCCTGCCCTGATCCTTACTTTTTTTATCCTTACCGGTGTTGCCGCCACCTTTTTTGTATCCCGCCTTCTGTCTGCCACGGTCCTTAAAGGTATGCCTTCCTCTTTTACTCTGGAGCTTCCGCCCTACCGCCGACCTCAGATCGGAAGGGTAATCTGGCGCTCCATTTTGGACCGCACCCTTTTTATTCTGGGCCGTGCCGCCGCGGTAGCGGCTCCTGCCGGGCTTGTCATATGGATTTTAGCCAATGTTTCCATTGGAGATATCAGCCTTTTGGCACGCTTTAGCGGATATCTGGATCCGATCGGGCGGGCTCCTGATGGGGATGGATGGGGTAATCCTTATGGCATTTATCCTGGGGCTTCCGGCCAATGAAATCGTGATCCCCATCATTATCATGGCCTATACCTCTCAGGGAACCCTGATCGAACCAGGAAATCTTTCCGACCTTCATACGCTCCTTATCTCTCAGGGCTGGACCTGGGTCACTGCCCTTTGCACCATGGTATTTTTCCTGTTTCACTGGCCCTGTTCTACTACCCTTATGACGATAAAAAAGGAAACCGGAAGCTTAAAATGGACCTGTCTGGCCGTTCTTCTTCCCACAGCCTGCGGCGTTATACTGTGCATGGCAATTACTGCCTTCTCCCGGCTCTTGACTTTCCTTTAAGGTACCTATATAATAATTCCCAGTATTCACATATGAATAATATGATACCGGATTGAAAATCAGCCAGGTATCAAAACTATGTATATCCGGAGTTTAGAATGACAAACCATTACGATCACAGACGAAACAAAGCCTCCCGCTCTTCCTACCGCGGCCCCAGAAAAAGCCGCCGGCCTGCATCTGAAACGGAGAAGGGAAAATTCCTTCTTCCCCTGTCTGCCGCCGGAGCGGGAATCTTTCTTTTAGCCGCTGTCTCAGCCGTCACTATTTCCCATTTTAAAGGGAAACCGGCTGCGGGCAGCCATGAAACCTCGCTTTCTGAAACAGATGCCTCGCTTACCGCGCCTGCGGTAACGGTCAACGGCATTTCTCTGAACGGCTTAAGCCCGGATGAGAGCTTTGAAGCCTTAAACCAGCTTTTTCTTTGGGACATGAAAGCAGAATATGGAGAAGAACAGCTGGCTGTGGAAAATCCTTTATCGTCCCGGCTGAAGGAATGGATTGGAACACTCTGCCGTTCCTCCCAGTCCGGAGATCTGACCCTTACCCCTGCAGACCTGATAAACGAAGAATTAAAAAAGGAAATTTTAATCCAGGCAGAAACCTTTGCAAAAAAGTGGGAAACTGCACCTAAAAACAGCGGTCTGGATTATTTTGATCCACAAAAAGGAAGCTTTATATTTACCGAAGGCTGCTCCGGCATTGAAATTGATGAACGCCGGCTGGCTGAGGATATTCTTTCCGCTATCCGTGAAAACCGGCTGGATGCAGTAATCCCCGTTCATTCCGCAGACGCTGCCCCGCCTCTCTCCAAGGCCATGGCAAAAGAGCAGTACAAAACCATCGCTGCCTTTACTACGGAAACCACCAGCAATCAAAAACGCAACACAAACGTACGGCTGGCAGCAGAGGCCTTAAACGGCACCATTGTACAGCCCGGCGAGGAATTTTCCTTTAATCAGGCAGTGGGCCAGCGCACGGCTGAAAAAGGCTATCAGGAAGCAGCTGCATACAGCAGCGGCGCTGTGGTACAGGAAATCGGAGGCGGTGTCTGCCAGATTTCCAGTACCCTGTACCGGGCAGCGTTTAATGCGGGAATGGAAATTACCTTCCGCCGTTCTCACACCTTTGAACCAAACTATGTGACTCCTGGACAGGATGCGGCCATCAGCTGGGAACAGCCGGATTTCCGTTTTGTAAACACCTCCAGTGCCCCCATTGGCATCCGGGCCAGCTATGCGAACCGCAAAGCCACTGTATCCATCTATGGGCTCCCTGTTTTGGAAGAAGGCGTTTCCTGGGATCTTTATTCTGAAAAGGTGGAGGAACTGCCTCCTCCGGAACCGGAATATGCGGAGGATCCTTCACTTGAACCCGGAACAGAAAAGGTGATAAAGGCAGCGGTTCCCGGCAGCCGCTGGGACACCTATAAGGTAATATCAAAAGACGGGGAAGAAAGGGAACGCATACTGGATCATTCCAAGACCTATAAAGGCCATGCTGCGGTTATCCACAGAAATACTGCTTCTTCAGAAACTTCAAAGGCGGAGCAAACGCCTTCGGCTGCCCCTATGAGACCAAAACAGGCCCTGAGCATCCGGCTTCTTCCGATCCTGCTCCAGCCGAAACGCTTCCCTCCGATGCTCCGTTCGTAGACGGAATGCCGGACAGCTATACTCCAAAAACAAACCCTATCATCCCTTTTCAGCCAACGGCTTCCTCTTAAAAGAAGGTAGGTGACTCATGAATCTTTCCTATTTAAAATACGCAGTAGAGGTAGAAAAAACCGGCTCTATCACCAAAGCCGCCCAGAACTTTTATATGAATCAGCCCCACTTAAGCAAAATCATACGGGAACTGGAGCGGGAGCTGGGAGAAGATATTTTGACCGGACCAGCAGAGGCATGATTCCCACTAAAAAGGGCGAAGAATTTCTCCGGTACGCCAAAACCATCATGGCTCAGGAGGAACAGATCGAAGCCCTCTGCGCCCGAAACCGCAAACAGGCTCTGGAGCTTAAGTTCTGCGGCCCCAGAGCCACATATATCACCTGTGCATTTACGGATTTTCTCTGTGAAGCCAACACCAAATCCCCGGTAAATATCCACTATATGGAAACGAACTCCAGACAGGTCATTGAGCTGGTATCTTCCAAGGAATTTGATCTGGGGATCGCACGCTGTCCTGCTTTATATGAACCTTACTATAAAAGCTGCTCCAGGATGAAAATCTGGACTCCTGCCTTTTATGGGAATTTTCATCCCTGGTTTTAATGGCTCCGGATCATCCTCTGGCAGGCAGATCCGGCCTGACCTATCTGGATCTGGGAAGCTCTCTTGAAATCATCCAGGGCGATTCCTCCAATCCTCTTTTTCCTTTGAAATCCAGGAAACTTCAGCCACAGGAGGCGATTCCAGCCGTTCTGTGTCCGTTTATGACCGCGGAAGCCAGTTTGCCCTGCTGCGCCGCCTGCCCGGAGCCTATATGTGGACCTCTCCCATTCCCTACAGCGAACTGTCTGCCGAAGGCCTGATCCAGCGTCCCTGCGCTTATCCCGGAAATCTGCACAGGGATCTTCTGATCTTTCGAAAGGGCAGCCGCCGCTCTTCGGCGGAAACCGAACTGATCCATAGTCTGAACCGCATCGTAAGCCGGCTTTCGGACTGATTTAAGCGCTCCTTCTCCCTCACAGTCTCCGTTCTAATAAGGACAAGCTGATAAAGGATATCCATTCCGGCATACCTGTATTCCATTTTCATATCTACCCGAACCTCTTTTCCTGTGATATTCTATGTTTGTTAAATAAATATCATTCTTCACAGGAGGTTTTACTCATGAGGTTTACATTACCAAGAGATCTGTATCACGGAAAGGATGCTCTGGAGGCATTAAAGACATTAACAGGAAAGAAAGCGATCGTTGTAGTAGGCGGCGGCTCCATGAAGCGTTTCGGTTTTCTGGATAAGGTAGTTGCTTACTTACAGGAAGCAGGCATGGAGGTTCAGCTGTTTGAGGGAGTTGAGCCGGATCCGTCTGTAGAAACTGTTATGAAGGGCGCTAAGGCTATGGAAGAATTCCAGCCTGACTGGATCGTAGCTGTAGGCGGCGGTTCTCCAATCGATGCTGCAAAGGCTATGTGGGCCTTCTATGAATACCCTGAAACAAGCTTTGAGGATCTGATCACACCATTCAGCTTCCCAACCCTGCGCACAAAGGCAAAGTTCTGCGCTATTTCCTCTACCTCCGGCACCGCTACCGAGGTAACTGCATTCTCCGTTATCACGGATTATGCAAAGGGATCAAATATCCTCTGGCCGACTTTAACATCACACCTGATGTTGCAATCGTAGATCCCGCTCTGGCAGCTACCATGCCAAAGAAATTGACTGCTCATACAGGTATGGACGCTATGACTCATGCAATCGAAGCGTACGTTTCTACCCTTCACTGCGAATATACCGATCCGCTGGCACTTCATGCCATTGAGATGATCAACGAGTATCTGGTTCCATCTTACAACGGAGATATGGATGCCCGTGCCAAGATGCATGACGCACAGTGTCTGGCCGGAATGGCATTTTCCAATGCTCTTTTGGGAATCGTTCACTCCATGGCTCATAAGACAGGCGCCGCATACTCCGGCGGCCACATCGTTCATGGCTGTGCAAACGCAATGTATCTGCCAAAGGTAATCAAATTCAATTCCAAAAATCCTGAGGCTGCCGAAAGATATGCAAAAATTGCAAAATTCATCGGACTGGCCGGCAGCACCGATCTGGAGCTTACAGACGCTCTGATCGCCCGCCTGCGCGAAATGAATGAGCAGTTAGACATTCCAGCCTGCATTAAGGATTACGAAGGCGGAATCATCGACGAAGCTGAATTTATGGAAAAACTTCAAAAAGTAGCTGAACTGGCAGTAGGCGATGCCTGCACCGGCTCCAACCCAAGATCCATCGATCCGGAGCAGATGGCAAAACTGTTAAAGTGCTGCTTCTATGATGAGAAGTAACCTTCTAATCTCCCCTGTTTTCAGGGAATGATCTTTGGTTATGCACCAGGATCCGCTCAACCAAACCCAGATATCCACAAAAGGCAGTGGTTACATACACTTCCAAAAGGCCTGTGATAAAGCCGGAGGCATACCACAGTACAAGAGCCGCTGCCGCAAGCTCTGCAAACAGCCAGAGCATCGGAAGAAACGGGTTGGGATCTGAGCGGATCTTTTCTTTTAAAAAGGAAAGCAGGGACAGGGATAAAAGAACAGGAAAAGAAAAGGAAAAAATCACATGGAGTAAAGAGGCCTTTGGAAAATGCTCCGGATCATAGGGGATCCATACGGATATAGCCAGAAGGATACAGGCCGTATACAAAAATCCCCTTCCTTTAATGCCCTCATATCCGCCCAGAGAAAACAGATATCTTATATAGAAAAAACTGTAGCTGCTGACAAACATCCCCCAGGCATACAGCCAGAGTTCCATACCGGGACTGTTCCCGATGACCGAGATATTACTGTCCAGCCAATCCTCCCGGCAAGCCAGCCACAATGTAGCTCCCGGAACCACAAAAAAGGTAACAAAATCCCATTTTCCAGTATAAACTCCCGCTTCTTCCATCAATCGGCTCCTTTCTGAGTCATTCCTGCAGCTTTTCTCTGCCCGGAAAACCATCCGTGAACCAGTCATTCACGCACACAGGGAGTTCCCCGCCGAAACGGTGAACTCCCTGTTAGTATCTGAAGCTGTTTTATTTTTACTCTGGCAGTTGCTGGTCTGCCTCTTTTTTCTTTACAGGCTGTGGATTCTGCTCCATTTCCTTTAAAAGCTTCTCTGCGCTGGTAAGCTTAACACACAGGGCAAAGAGCTCGGTAGCCACGATTAGATCTCCCAGAGGCGGATAAGTTGGTGCAATACGGATATTACTGTCATGGGGATCCTTTCCATATGGATAAGTAGCACCTGCGCCTGTCATCACCACGCCTGCCTTCTTGCACCGTGCCACAATATCCTTAGCACAGCCATCCAGAGAATCAAAGGAAATGAAATATCCTCCCTTGGGCTTAGTCCATTCTCCGATCCCAAGACCGCCTAACTCTCTTTCCAGAATTTCTTCTACTGCCTCAAACTTTGGACGGATAATATCCGCATGCTTTCTCATATGCTCCACCATACCATGGATATCCTTAAAGAAACGCACATGACGCAGCTGGTTTACCTTATCATGTCCAATGGTCTGATTCTTTAACTGGGCCTTGATATCCTCAAGATTATTATGAGAGGTAGCGATTGCCGCAATACCAGAACCTGGGAAACTGATCTTGGAAGTGGAAGCAAATTTATATACCAGATCGGGATTTCCTGCCCTCTTGCACTCTGCCAGGATCTCAATCAGGTGATCCTGATCGTGGTCATATAAATGATGAACGCCATAAGCATTATCCCAGAAAATACGGAAATCAGGCGCTGCGGGCTCCAGTCTGGCAAAACGGCGCACTGTCTCATCTGAATAGGAGTATCCCTGAGGATTGGAATACTTTGGCACACACCAGATGCCCTTGATCGCCGGATCAGAAGCTACAAGATGCTCTACCATATCCATATCCGGACCCTCAGAAGTCATAGGAACATTGATCATCTCAATACCGAAATATTCTGTAATGGCGAAATGGCGGTCATATCCGGGAACGGGGCAGAGGAATTTCACCTTATCCTGCCTACACCAGGGAGTATTTCCCATAATACCGTGGGTCATGGCCCGGGAAACGGTATCGTACATTACATTTAAGCTGGAGTTTCCATAAATGATAATCGTCGAAGGATTTACCTCCATCATGTCTGCCAGGAGTTCCTTGGCCTCATCAATACCTGTCAGAACACCATAGTTGCGGCAGTCCGTTCCATCCTCACAGGTCAGATCATCGTCGCTGCTGAGCACATCCATCATACCCATGGAAAGATCCAGCTGGTCAACGCTTGGCTTTCCTCTGGACATATCCAGCTTTAAATCCCTGGTCTGAAACTCATGGTACTTTGCTTTCAGCTCTCTGCGAAGAGCCGTCAGTTCCTCTTTGCTCATCTCTGCATATGGCTTCATAATTTCCTCCTCATATTCCTCTCAGGGCATCGCAGATTCAGCTGAGCCGAACAAACTCTCATCTGAAACCGGCAGATACGCCTTGGAGTGTATTTATTAGACATACATCTGTCAGCCACTCTCTTACATTTTGCTGCATTGTAATAAAATATACACCAAAGGCTTCATTCCGTCAATACAAAATTTTCAGATATTTAATAGCGGAATAACCGCTCATTTCAGGACAGCGAAAAGACCGGTCGGGGAACCGGTCTTTTCAGGAGAAGGTATTTCGTTTCTTATGGGGTGTAGCAAAACTATATAATGTATTGGGGGGGTTACGTCTATTATAATAGCATATCCGCCCCCAAAAGTGTGCACAAACTTTAAAAAATGTCTTTTTTGTTTTTATGCACTTTCACATCGTTTTTTCGTTCGCTCGTTCTTTCTCTGATTGAAATGCAACAGCAGAAGCCACATCCCGCTTCTTGTTCTCTGCATAGCCCGATCCGCAGCATGCCTTTACATCTTCCTGGGCCTGCTGGGTCTTCTTATAAAAATACTGGATAATGTCCTTCCGGGTAATAATGCCGATAAAACACTTCTGATCATCTAACACCGGAACAAAATTCTGATTCAGTGCCTTTCCCATCAGATCCTCCATATCAGCGCCTGCCTTTACAGGACGGTTGTCCAGACGCCGGTGGATCGCTGTGATCGGGATCTTTTCAGCCCCCTTCAAGTCCAGATGATACTGATTTTTAATTCCCCAGAGCAGATCCCCTTCTGTAAGCGTTCCTATGTAGCGGCCCGTACGACTGATAATAGGGATAGCAGAATATCTGTGGTGCTCCATCTTTTCCAGGGCCTGGCGCAGTGTGTCATCCTCATTGATATAAGCCACCTCACTCTTGGGAGTAAGGAAAAATAATATGTTCATTGTTTCACTCCTCTTTTCGTTGTTATATTTATTATACAATAATGACATGAAAGTGCTATGAACAAATTCTTAAATTTTATAAAATTCATTCCAAACTTTCCCATTTTCTCAGCTTCAAACGAAAAGAGCCCGCCCGGTTTTATGTCTCCGGACAGGCTGGGCTTCACTCCATGTGGTTTAGGGGATCTACCGTTTCCCCCTTGTGCTTTAATTCAAAGAATACATTTACTCCCTCTACGGAATAATACTTGGTAGGCTCGGCTACATATCCTAAAGTCTGGCCTGCTTCCAGATATTCTCCCTCTGCGGCAGAAATCTCCTTTAACTGTCCGCAGACAGCGGTGTACTCATTTCCCAGATCCAGGACCACATAATTTCCGATTTCATCGCTGACTCCCACTTCCGTTACCCTGGCATTGGCAGGAGCAGCTACCGGAGCGCTCACATCCGACTGTATTACAATGCCGGGATTACATTTGTACTGATCCAAAGTGGGAAAATAGATTGTCTGATCCATGCTGTAATCCAACAGCACGTTTCCCCGGACCGGCCATACCATGGAGCTGGATTCCGTAAAGTTTAAGGCCAATGCATGAGCCGCTTCCTTTCCGGCTCCTGCCTCTGCTGCCCCATCCTGTTCTTTCGCCTCTGCAAGCAGATCATTCCCTTCATTGGGATTTTCCCCTGCGTCGGCTCCAACCGTTTCTTCCCTGTCTTCTTCCTGTGTTTTTTCTCTGGCGTCACTGGCGCCCGCCATCTGCAGCGCTTCCTCTGTAGGCGTATTTTCCTCCTCTGCCATATGGAGCATGGGGTCATTGGCACTGTTTTTCCCTTTTTGTACGGTCATAATTCCTGCTGCGGCTACCATAGTCAGCAGTCCTAATACCAGCATCACGAGAAACAGCTTATCCTTGAGCATCTGATTGACTTTCTCTTTCATCTTTTTATCACCTCGGTAGTATTCTTACCGGATTTAGGTGACTTATTCAGAAGAAAATGAAATGCCTGTATAAAAATATTCCAAAATTGCCTCTGCGCTCCATCCATCCTCTGCCAGAGCCTGAGCCTCCGTCTGGCAAGCCCCAGCCATGCCCCCTTCCCCTGACCGAAAAACGAACATCACTGCCATGACGGTTCAGTTCAAAGCAGGCAGACGGAAGGCCCAGAGCCAGGCGGACTTCTTCCCCGTTAAAGGGAAATCCCCCGATCTGAAGCTGCAGTGCATACCCAGCTTCGTCTCTTGAAATAATCTGCACCTGTTCGGGAAATGCTTCCGGCGGTATGGTACGAAACGATCCATCCCCAGCCGGAATTGCGGACACACGCTTTGCGGCCTCTTCCGGCTGCATGATCATTTCCTGCACAAATCCCTCCTCCTCAGGATCATGGACACAGGATACGGAAGCCAGATAGGGATGTTCCTCATCTCCCGGACGGGTAAAACCGGTCGTCGTGTGCGTAAATAAAGGGTCAATAAAATGGCCCTCCCAGGTAAGCGTAACCCTTCTGTCTCTCTGGCTGCCTTCTCAAACCGGCTGTAATATTCAGGAAAAATTTCTGTCCCCCAAAGCGGCTCCATCTGATTATTTCTATTTTTTTCCAGTCCAAGAGAAGATTCCGGTATTTCCTCCTCAAGACCCATCTGTTCCATCTGACGGCAGATATAGGTCCTTGCCAAAATGGTCTGGGCTTTTATCGCCTCCGGATGAGACTCTGCCGAAATCTGTCCTGCCACCACAATGGGAAGATACGTTTCCAGATCTACCGTTTTTCCGGTGGATCTTCCATGTCCATGCGGATTCTGCGAAAGACCGTTTTTCCCGGAATCAAGCCCAAGCAGCCGAAAGAGCCTCCTGTTCCTTAAGCCCGCCGGGCTTTGCCAAAGAAGTGCCTAAAAGAGCCATAGAACAGCCATAGGGAACAGCCAGCGACATGATCAAAATAAACAGGATGCGCCTGTCCATAAAAAAAAGAAGCTCCTTTTTTATCCTCTGGATATTATATGGAGCCTCCTTTTCATATTCCCTATCCCAGATATGCCTGGATCAGACGGAATGTATTGCAGACGCCGTCCTTATGGCTGCGCTCATAACCATGGGACGCGTAAACGCCGGGACCGATCAACGCATGGCGGATGTCATGACCAGAGCGGAGCGTGGTTTCCACATCGGAGCCATAATGAGGATATACATCCACAGCATAGCCGATCTCATGCTCCTTCGCCAGCTCCACCAGCCGGCAGACAACCTCATAATTGTAGGGGCCCCCGCTGTCCTTTGCACAGATCGAAACCTCATGCTCCGTACAGGTAAGTCCGTCTCCCACACAGCCCATATCCACCGACCAGGCCTCTGTAACGCCTTCAGGCACAGAAGCAGAGCCTCCGTGTCCCACTTCCTCATAAATGGTAAAATGCGCATATACATGGCGCTCAGGAACCACCTTTTCCTCCTTTAAATACCGTCCGTATGCCAGCAGGATCGCTGCAGACAGCTTATCATCAGAAACGGCTCTTGATATAGCCTGAAGCTGTAACCCTGGTCCTCGGCTCAAAGCATACATAATCACCTGCCATGATCCCCAGCTTCACGGTATCCTCTTTTGTTTTACACATTCATCCACTAGAACCTCTACTGTATCCCAGCTGCGCTCCGTTGTTTCGTAGTTTCCGTTCACATGAACAGACGCATTGACAAGCTGGCAGACGCCCTCATAGACGTTCCCTCCCTTTGTAATGATGCGCACGTTTTCAGCCTCTGCATTGGCAGGCTTCATGCCGCCGATATTGGTCAGTTTAAGGCGGCCGTTTTCCTTGATCTGGAAACCATACCTCCAGAGGGTGTCGCAGTGGGCTTCCAGAAGGATGCCGTTCTCATCCTCTTTTCCTCCAAAGTCAGCAATACTCCGCCTTTTATGGTCCGGCGGGCCGGGATCCCCAAAGCGGCAAACTCCTTTAATAAATACTCCGTCACATAATAGCCATATCCGGAAGGACTGTCGATGGCTAAAAGCTTCTTTGCCTGTTCTACGGCATATTCTGTATATTTCTCAAACTGCATCATTTTTTTCTCCTTTTTTTCTTATTTTTCTTTGGACGGGCCTGACCAGGCATAATCCAGAATTTCATGGCAGGATAACTGATCGCCACCTGAGCCAGGATATTAAGCCCGTTGGCACAGGTAGAGCAAATGCTTCAGGGACTCCCAAACCTGTAAAAAGCTTCTGGCTCCAGGCCGGCAGGGCAGCCGAAAGGATCACAAGAAACACTGCCAGCAGAATATATCGGGGCGCTGCCCTGCTAAATGCAGCATCCGACCGGAAAACCCAGTTTTTCTGAACAAAGAAATTTACCATCTGGGCCAGGGCTGTGGCTATAAGAAAGCTTAGAAAACCGCAAAGCCCCAATGCATCTTCCCCATAATCAAATATGAAAAACCGGAAGGGAATGTCTGCCAGCCCCTTAAAAACCCAGCCTGTACACAGCCACATTACCACAAAATTAGTAATGGTAGCACAGTTGGAAAGAAGATTAAACAGGATAAATTCCCACAGCTGCGGATGGGCTTTGCTCCATGGGTTTCCCACATTCGGTTCCGTCTTATCCTCCGGCGCCGTCTTACCTTTCAGCGCCTGCTCATACCGCCTCTCCAGACGCCTGTTTTTTAAAAATCCCCTTATAAAGCCAGTGATACCATAAAAATGGCGGCCGTTTGCCGCATAGGTTAACGATTCGGCCATTTCCATGGAAATCCAGCCTCCTGTCATCTTCGCCATGGCCCGGAACGGCATATTATACTGAAAAAGTATTTAAATCAGGAATGCCTTTCTTCTGCGCGTTCTCAAGGCGGTGCTTTAAAATCCGGCATATCAGCCTTGCCAGCGGACTTTGGCATAATACATCTGGCAGAGAGCATCGTTAATCCCCAGTTCCCCTTCCAGCTTCCGTCCGGAATGGGACAGCCTAACAGGCGCTCGTACTCCTCATCCGGCACAGACCGGATCCGGCCGGAAGCATAAGAGGGAAGCTCGTTCACCTCCCATGGAAGGCTGTCTGTGGTTCCCTCCTGAAAAACTTCCCCTTCCAGACGGATATCCGTAAGCCCGGAACCAATGCTGATGCGGTAAAAACCTCCTTCCCTCTCCCACTGTCCGGTTCTTCCGTTCCAATACCGGAAGGTCATAGAATCAAAGGGAAGAAACACCTCTTTTTCTCCCCAACCTTTAAAACACCTTGCAAAGCCCTTTAATTCCCGTTTGGGCCGAAAAATACGTGCTCCGGGAAGGCCTGTATAGAGCTGAATGATCTCTGCGCCGTCCCTGCTGCCTGTATTTTCAAGCACAAAGGACACCCCCTCAGGTGTGATCTTTAAACCGCTGTAGTCAAATTTTGTATAGGACAGTCCAAAGCCAAAAGGAAAACGGATTGGAACGCCTGCTGTGTCATAATAGCGGTATCCCACATAAATCCCCTCCCGGTACTCAGAATTTCTCTCTTTGGAAGGATAGTACTGAAAGGACGGGGTGTCTTCGTATTTCACCGGCCAGCTTTCTGCCAGCTTTCCGCATGGGTTTAATTTTCCTGAAAGAAGGTCTAAAACGGCGCCGGCTCCCGCCTGGCCCCAGAGTCCTCCGTAAAGAAGCGCCTTTAGATGGCCTTCCCAGGGCATTTCCACCACACTTCCTGTACACAGAATCCCTACAACCGGAAGCTCCAGGCGGGAAAGCCGCTCTAAAAGGTGAATCTGATTTTCCGGTATCCTAAGATGGCTGCGATCCATTCCTTCCGTCTCCCAGGATTCATTGAGCCCAAAGAAAAACAGGATCTGATCTGCCGTTTTTGCCAGGTCAACAGCCTCTTTTTCCAGCGCTGCATCCTGCCTTCCATCCCGGAGATATCCTCTTGAAAAACCGGAAACAGTGATTCCCATTTTTTTCCATTCAAGCCCCGTCTCCCCTTCCAGACATTCCTTTACAGAATCCACCTTCCAGGCATTTTTCATGGAAGAACCGGCCCCCTGATACCGGGATTCATAGGCAAAATCGCCGATTACGGCAATCCGGGTACCGGATTTAAGAGGCAGGGTATCCGTTTCATTTTTTAAAAGCACCACACTCTCTGCACAGGCTCTGCGCGCCAGATGGTGATGGGCTTTATAAAGCGTTTCCCTCTCCGGAGAATTCTCTGGCATTTTATTTTGTTTGAACATTTTCTTCTGTCCAGGGAGCAGGTTCAGGATCTCTTCCACCCGTTCATCCAGATCCTGTTCCGTAATCCTGCCTTCCTCTACTCCCTTTAAAAGCGCTGCGGCAGAGCTTAAGCCGGGAGCCGGCATTTCCAGAGAAGAACCGTTTTTCACTCCGGCACAGTGATCGTTCGAGCCGCCCCAGTCTGTAATGACGGCTCCGCAAAAGCCCCACTCTTTTCGCAGGATTTCCTTTAAAAGATGGGGATGTTCATTGGCATAGATGCCGTTTACCTGATTATAGGAAGTCATGAGCGCCCTGCATTTTCCCTCTTTATTGCGGTCTCAAAGCCGGTGAGATAGATTTCCCGCAGAGTTCTCTCATCCACCACCGCGTTCATCGTCATCCGCCGCAGCTCCTGGCTGTTTACTGCAAAGTGCTTGGGGCAGGCAGCGATTCCCTGGCTCTCCACTCCGCGGATAAAGGCAGCCGCCATTTTTCCAGAAAAATAGGGATCCTCGGAAAAATATTCAAAATTCCGGCCGCAGAGCGGATTTCTCTTGATATTTAATCCCGGCCCCAGAAGAATATCCACACCCTGATCTGCGGCTTCTTCCCCCAGGGCAGCTCCCAGCTGCAGGCCATCCCAGCTGCAAGGGAAGGACGGAAAACAGGTGGCCGGAAGGGATGGATTCAGGCCTAAATGGTCTCCCGTTCCGGCCTGGCGGCGCAGACCGCTGGGGCCGTCGGAACACACCATAGAAGGAATCCCCAGTCTGGGAATATCCCTGGTTTCCCACTCTCCCTTGCCGCCTAAAAGCGCCGCCTTTTCCTGTAAAGTCATACGCGGGATCAACGTCTTATAGGAATTCAATGAATTTCTCCCTCCTGGGACAGAATGTCACTCAGGCTGCGATAGTATTCCCCCTTCAGCCCCCTCGTTTCCCCTGCCGCTGCCATGGAATTGAGAATCGCTTCCTCTTCTGCCTCTGCTGCTGCCAGAAATGCACGGTTGATGGTCTCCTCAGGGATGGCAGTCAGGGTACGAAGCTCTTCCTCTTCTCTTCGGAGCCCTTTCGTTGGAACACGGTTCGCTGTAGTAAAGCCGATCATCACTTCCCCGCTTCCGTGGCCTGTGTAGGCGCCTGTACGGGCAATCCCCACTCCCAGACGGCGGATGATACGGGTAAGCTGCCTGTCTGTCACCGGAAGATCCGTTGCCAGAATACTCATAATGGACCCCTTATCCTGTTCAGAAAAAGCCGTCTTTTTCACCGGATCCTCTGCTTCATTTCCATACTTTTCCAGAATTTCCCGTCCAAGGGGTCTGCCGTCAACCATCAGATCTTCCGTTGCCCCGAAATTGGACTGAACCAGCACGCCGATGGTATACTCCTTCTCTCCCACCTTTATGACTCTGGAAGATGTGCCGATCCCGCCTTTTAAGCCATAACAGATTGTTCCGGCTCCGGCTCCCACATCCCCTTCCTCCGGATCTTCCCCGGCAGCGTCAAAGGCTTTCTTTACCTGCCCTGCCCCAATGGCCCTGAGGGAAATCCGGTTAATGCGGCTGTCATTGCATTCTCCTACCACGGGATTGATGCTTAAAGCCTCTGCACCGTCATTTTCACACTGCCTAAGCACATATTCTGCCACAGCGTCCCATACTTTCCCCACATTCAGCGTATTTGTAAGGGCAATGGGAGTTTCCAGCGTACCAAGTTCCTGAATCTGTATCAGTCCGCAGCTTTTTCCAAAACCGTTGTGCACATAGGCGGCCGCTGTATAAGGATTTAAAAAGGCATTATCCGGCCCCGGAAGGATCACTGTAACGCCTGTATGAATCTCTCCTTCTTTTACCGTACAGTGTCCTACCCGCACTCCGGGAACATCCGTTATCTTATTCCTCTTCCCGTCTTTATCCGCCCCGGCATGATACCATAATCCCGAATCCGTTTCTGTGTCATCACTCTTTCCTGCCTTTCCTTCTGCTCATAATATGCTGTCCCCAGTATACCGTTTTCCCTGTGTTTTGTAAATGTTTTGAGATATCTCCCTTGAGTTTCCGCATTTTGCAGTGCGCCCTGGAGCCTGCTGTGCCGGGTGACTTTGGAGGTCATTAGAAAACCTTAGAGGATCAATTTTTTCGTTAAAAGCCATATCAAACCTGTATGAGCGCAGCGAGTTTTTGATATGGTTTTTGCTTTTAGAAAAAATTCAGCCTCTTAGATTTTCTTATGACTGGAAACCGGAACCAACAGCAAAGCAGACTGTGGTGTACAAAGAATGCGAAACTAAATATCTCCATATTGTCACCCGGCCCCATATCTGCTATACTCTAGAACTGCAACATACTATCACTGCCATCAGGAGGATACAATCTATGAGCTATGCAGACCAGCTTTTTATACAAAACTGTAAAGATATTTTTAGAAAACGGCGTCTGGGACACAGACCATGAGGTACGCCCGGTATGGGAGGATGGGACTCCGGCCCACACCATCAAGCGCTTCGGCATCGTAAACCGTTACGATCTTACAAAGGAATTTCCGTTATCACCCTGCGCAGAACCGCGTTTAAATCGGCTGTAGACGAGCTTTTATGGATCTGGCAGAAAAAGTCCAACAATATCCATGACTTAAAAAGCCACATATGGGATTCCTGGGCGGATGAAACGGGAAGCATCGGAAAGGCCTACGGCTACCAGCTGGGCGTAAAGCACCATTACAAAGAAGGGGAGTTCGATCAGGTAGACCGGATCCTCTATGACTTAAAGCACAATCCATTAAGCCGCCGGATCATGTCCAACATCTACAATCACCATGATCTCTCTGAGATGAACCTCTATCCCTGCCTACAGCATGACCTTTAATGTATCAGGGAATACCTTAAACGGCATCTTAAACCAGCGTTCTCAGGATATGCTCACTGCCAACAGCTGGAATGTCTGCCAGTACGCAGTGCTTCTTCATATGTTTGCACAGGTAAGCGGCTTGAAGGCCGGGGAACTGGTTCATGTGATCGCAGACGCCCATATCTATGACCGCCATATCCCCATGGTAGAAGAACTGATTAAAAAACAGCCCTTTGAAGGCCCCACGCTTTGGGTGGATCCTGAAGTGAAGGATTTCTATCAGTTTACCACGGACAGTTTCCGACTGAAAACTACCAGTTCCATCCCTTTGAGCACAAAATCCCGGTTGCAGTCTGATGCAGCCGGGACCGTTTCGGGTTAAATCTCTATCTCTTCTCTTAATGCAAAGAGAGCACCTTCGCGCTACCGTTTTCCCTGTGATCTGGCACAATGCCCGTTCGTAGCAGTCAATCTGAGTCCGGTAGCGCTCCTTTAAACGCTCTTTCCCCATTTCTTTATCCTTTCCGGATATCCTGTCTGTCTTGTAATCGATTAACAGAAGTCCCTCCGGCTCTTCGATAAAAGCGTCAATGACTCCCTGAACCAGCACCAGCTCTTCAGAGTCCTCATGGCCCATTTCGGAAGCGGGAACACCAATCATAAACTGCTGTTCCTTAAAAAGCCGCCCCTCTGCCTGCGCCTTTGCCATGGATTTCCCCAGCGGGCTTTCCACAAATTTCCAAATATCCCAGGGGTTGATCCACTCATAAGACTCCTGATCCAGATATCCCTGCTCATAGAGCGAAAACAGGGCCTTTTTTGTATCTGAAAGGCTGTGCAGTTCATGGAAGGAAAGACATTCCAGCGCCCGGTGGTATGCAGTACCTCTCTTAGAACCGCCTGACCGGCCATAAACCTTCTTCCCTTCTTCGCTCCTGCTTCAGAGGCTTCTGCTTCTTGAACCGTCCCCCCTGCTTCTGTCTCTTTGACCGAGTCTTCTGCTTTTTCCTCGTCCAGATCCCCTGATCCAGCCGTCCCTTCCCGGCCGGTTCCCATTGCCTCCTCTTCCCGGCCGATCTGGCTCTGCTTTTTAAGCTCAGACACAGAAACCAGCGTGTAAAGCCCTGTATCGCTTTCATAAGGGTAAGCATAGGAAAATGCCCAGCTCCTTTTTCATCTCTTCATCATAGGTATAACCTGCATCCAGTTCCAACAGATCCTCCTTTGCCATTTTCCGTTCCATCTGTCTTGTTACCTCTTCTCCCACCAGTGTTTCGGGCTGCACCTTGATCATTTCAAAATGTTCCTGCGGCACTGCACCGGCTGCCATAAGAATCCAGTCCAGATAGGAACCTGCTCCGGATAAAAGAGTGAATGGAAGCTGTCTTCCCTCCGTCCTTCCGGTTCTCCAGCGCTCCAGCTTACTTGAAAGGCTGCGATCCGTTCCTGTCATGATCAGCTCCTCTTTTGCACGGGTCATGGCTACATAGAGAATCCTGAGCTCCTCTCCCATGGTTTCCAGTTCCAGGCGCCGCTTTAAAACCTGTTTTGAGCGTGGGAGTCTTTGTGCGCAGCTTAAGATCCAGCCAATCGGCCGCCGCCCCCATGTCTGCATCTAAAAGAAGAGTGCCGTAAGCATCCCTCTGGTTAAACTTTTTTCCCATTCCTGCCAGAAATACCACTGGAAATTCCAGTCCCTTGCTCTTATGGATGCTCATAATGCGGACCATGTTTTTTTCCTCGCCGGCCACGGCAGCTTCTCCAAAATCCGTATCGTATTTTTTCAGCCGTTCAATATACCTTACAAAATGGAACAGGCCCTTGTAGCTGGTCGCCTCATAAGCCGCTGCCTTTTCCACCAGCATATCCAGATTGCCCCGGCGGATCTCCCCTGCGGGCATGGCAGATACATAATCATAATATCTGCTGCGCCTGTATACATAATACAGCAGTTCGTGGATAGGGCGATATCTGGCCTCTGTGCGCAGCTCCTTTAAAAGCGCTCCGAAATCCTCCAGTTTTTCCATATAAGTGCAGCCTGCTCCACTGGGACAACGGCGGCGCCTATCCGGACTGCATCCTCGGGGTCTCCGGTTTCATTCTCAAATGCTCCACCCGGATGCTCCAAAGCTTCTCTCAGGCCTGGATGCTCCCGTTCTTCCTCCCACAGTTTCCATGCTCCGTATACGCCCCTGTCCTGGCCTTTTCTTTGTGTTTTTCTTATAGGACGCCATCATCCAGGCCATCTCATCATCACTCATTCCCACTACAGGGGAGCGCAAAACTGCTGCAAGGGAATGTCCTGCATGGGATTGTCAATCACGGACAGCAGGCTTAAAACCGTTTCAACCTCTGTGGTGGAAAAATACCCGGTGCGTGTCTGGGCTCTGGCGGGGATTCCCTCATTCATCAGCACGCTGACTAAAGTCTCGGACCAGCCGGTCATGCTCCGAAGAAGGATCACCATATCTCCCAGACAGGCCCTTCTGTATTTCTCCTGCTCCTTATCCCACACAAGAAGGCCGTCCGTTTCATCGGTCAGCCGTCGTATTTCCCCTGCGATCATCTTTGCTTCCATTTCTCTTGCCGTATAGCCCATAGCATCCTCATCCAGCTGTTTATAGGCATCTGATCCCGTATCCGCTATCAAAAGCCTGGACGGAACTCCGGCCATTCCCTCTGCCGGTGCAAAAACAGCTCCCGGATACAGGGCGGTTTCCTCGGTGTACCGGATACCGCCCAGCCCCGGCGTCATGATCTGGTAAAAATGTCATTGATAAAGGCTAACACCGTGTCCCGGCTTCGGAAATTCTGCCTGAGTTCAATCATCTGGTGAGGGCTTTTTTCTCTGGTATAGGATGCATACTTCTCCATAAAAAGCTCCGGTCTCGCCAGACGGAAGCGGTAAATGCTCTGCTTTACATCTCCTACCATAAACACGTTGGGATGGCCCGTTTCTTCTCTTGAAATGCTCCCGATCAATGTTTCCTGAACCAGGTTGCTGTCCTGATATTCATCCACCAGGATCTCCTCATACTGCCTCTGAAGCTCTTTTGCCACTGCCGAAGGCTGTCTGGGAGAATCTCCCTCAAGAAGCACCTCTAAGGCCAGATGCTCCAGATCGTTAAAATCAAGTACATTCCGCTCCCGCTTTGCCTCCCGGTAAAAATCGTCAAATTTCTGTACCATATCAAGAAGCGTTTCAACAACAGGAGCAGCCCCTGCCATCGCCTCTGCCGCTTCTTTTGGACTCTGAAAGCCAAAGCTTTCCCGGCATTTTTCAACCAGCTTTTTCACCTGGGTCCGACATTCCTTTACATACTCCTTTTTATCCTCGTCAATGGCCTTGTTTCTGGCCGCTGCCAGACGGACAAACTCCATAGCCTGAAGGGCTTCATAAAGCTTCTCAAAGGTTCCTCTTTCCGCCGCCTTCTTAATTCCTAAAAGCCCTGCAAGGTCATTTTCCAGCATGGGCTCATAAACGGCAGGTCCCCCTTCCTCCCTGCACACCTCCAAGGCCGCCTGAAGCTGATGTGTAAGCTCCTCCATCTGCAGCGCCGTGTCCTTTAAAAGGAATTTCATCCACGGGCTTTCATCCAGATTTCCCTCTGCCTCCTGTTTCAGCTGCCGTCTGCATTCGTCCAGCCATTCGCCGGGCCATGGATGGCTCTGGGAAAACTGCCAGGCCTGTACGATCACATCCTCCATGGCCTTATCCGACTTTCCGGCCCCAAACTGCTCTGCAAACCGGATAAAATCTTCATTTTCCTCCTGATAACACGCCTCTAAGAGCTCCTCCATCACATCGCCCCTTAATAGGGTCAGCTCCCCCTCATCCCCGATCCGAAAAGACGGGTCAATGTCAAGGCTGTTGTAATGGTTTCGTATGAGATTCAGGCAGAAGCTGTCAATGGTCATGATCTGGGCCTGGGGAATTAAGGCAGCCTGAAGCCACAGGTGCTCATCTAGGGGATGCTCCCGCATCTTTTTTTCTACTGCCGCGCCAATCCTCTCACGCATCTCAGCCGCCGCTGCATTGGTAAAGGTCATTACCAGAAGCTGGTCAATATTTAACGGATGATCCCCCTCGCTGATCATGGAAATGATCCTTTCTACCAGTACTGCCGTCTTTCCGCTGCCTGCTGCAGCAGAGACTAAAAGACTGCTGTTCCGGCTGTTAATGACCTGTTTTTGTTCATCAGTCCAGTTCACTGCCATTTTCTTCCTCCTCTCTCTCGATGGCCTCCCATACTGCGTTCGGGCTCATGGAACAAAGCTGCCTGAAGCCATAGCCTGCTGTCTTGGTATCAAAGCCGCAGACTGCATGATACGGACAGTAATCACAGGCAGTACGGCTTCCCTGCTTATAAGGACGAAGCGCCGTATCGCCGTTAAGGATCTGTTTTCCCGAAGCTTTCAGTTTCCGTCCCACAAAGGCGCGAAGGGTTTCAAACTGCACCGCCTTTGCCACGCTGGAACGTGATTCCTGCACGCCTCCGTCCTTTCCGAATACAACCGGGATCACATCCGAATCCTTCACCATCTCACGATCCAGATGATGGATCACATCCAGGTCGCTGTTTACCAGCCCATTCATCCGAAGCTGCTTTAAAATCTGCTTCTCAATAAACTCCGGGCTCATTTCCCCATCCTTGTCCACTACCGGATCCTTAATGTTGTAATAGAAAATCCCCGCAGGTACGGCCTCCTTTCCCGGATTCTTCCGCTCCTGCATCTCTAATGCAGCATCCATGTACACCACCAGCTGAAGCTGAAGGCCGTAATAAAGGGCCGCCAGGTCAAAGGAGGTGCTCCCTGATTTGTAGTCAATGATTTTCACATAGATATGCTCCTCATCCTCGCACAGATCCAGCCGGTAAATCCGCCCCTTCAGCTGGAGCTTTTCGTCCTCGGACAGCCGGATCCGCATGGCCTTCAGATCATCAATGGCGGAAAAGGACACCTCGAAACCTGCCGGTACAAAATCTCCCTTTTTCACCTGCTCTGCCAGAGCCCAGATGGTACGGTCTGTGATCCGTTCCACCCGGCAGGCCAGATAGGCATTGCGGGCAGAGCTTTCCATAATGGTATTCCCATACTGGCCTGTCACCTGCTCCACACATTCCCTTACCAGAGCCTTTCTCTCAGCCTCCGTAATCCCTTTCCAGTCCAGCTTCCTGCTCTGGATCGCCTGAAAGCACAGGTCAATGGACTGGTGGAACAGATTTCCCATATCCACTGCCTCCAGCCGGTATTCCTGCCGCTCCATGAGCTCCAGGCCGAATTTCAGACAATGGGCATAGGCACAGGAAGCGAACTGCTCCAGTCGGGTAACGCTTCCCTCCAGAGTCCTTCCGTAAAGCGCTCTGGCTGCAGCCCGTCCGATCCCGCGGTCCTCATAGGTAAAAGGCCGCATTCACCAGCTGTTTTACCTGTTCCTGTACGCCTCCTCACTGTAAAAATAGCGGTACAGCTCTAAAAATGCCGGCTTCTTTTCCTGACTTTCCCTGGCCTCACGCAGCATCCCTATAAGCCGTTGTCTTCCGTCCCAGATCGTCTGGATGGGATATCCCTCTTCAAAGCAGATTTCCTCCCGAAGCTCCCCAAACAGCTTTTTACCTCCGATCAGGCTGGAGGGGCGCATACTCTTTCCGTCTCCCGAAGAGGCAGCCCAGGTAAGGATCAATTTGCGTGAGGGCTTGCACAGCATTAAATACAGATAAAATTTCTGAATACAGCTGTCCTCTCTGGCCGTAGGCGCCAGCTCCATATCAAAGGAACGGAAGATTTCCCGGTCTGTATCTGTCAAAGACTTCTTCCTGATTTTCTCTGAGGTACAAGGCCTTCGTTTAATCCGGCAAAAATAAGACCTTCACCGATTCCAGACGGCTTCGGGTCAGATCTCCGATCATCACCTGATCTGCCGTAGCAGGGATCACGCCCACCCGGATTTCCTCAAATCCAGCTTCCAGTATCTGGATATAATTTTCCGGTCTGCCTTTTCCTCGCCCAACAGCCCCTCCAGACGCAAAAGCAGCTCCTCCACACGTTCATAGACCTGACCATACTCCTTTGCCAGATTCTCATCTCCCCGGCAATGCCTCATTTCAAAAAACTCTGCATATTCCTCCAGCTTTTCCTTAAGTTCCATCTTCTCTAAAAAGCTTCTTACGGCGGATGTCACTGTAGAAATAGAGGCTCCTTCCTGTGAAAATGCTTCCCGCAGCTCCTTAAGAGGGGCTAAAACCCACTGGCGGTACTGATTTAATTCCTTTAAATTGAGCCGTTCTCCGCCCCGAGAAGGCCTGGTCCACTCCTGATCCCATTTCTTCCATCCCCGGATTCCCAGAGCTCTTACATAATTTTCCAGTCGATCGGTAAGAACAGACACATTTTCCCTGGAAAATACAGGAGTATCTTCATTTTCCTCTGAATTCCCCGTTTCTCTGTCATATACCAGTCCTGTTTTCAGATAACGGAACACGCTCTCATAGGAGCAGTCCCGGACCGTTTCCAGTGCTGCCCGTATAAGCTCTACCATAGGATTTTCCAGAATGCTTTTCTTCTGATCCATAAAATAGGGAATCCCTGCTTCCTCAAAGGGATGTATAAGCTCTCTGCCATAGGAAACAGGATCTCCCGTAATCACAGCAATCTCCCTGTATCGAAGGCCGTCTTCCCGCACCAGCCGGTTTACCATGGTGCAGATATAAGCAGCCTCCTCTGCCGGAGTCTTTCCCTGGCACAGCCGGATATCAGGCTTTTCCCTGCCCATACCTTTCCGTATACCGGTACATATTCTGTTCCAGAAAATCCAGGCTTTCGCTGTCTTTAAACCGCCAGCTCGGACACCTGTCACAGCGGATTTCCTGTTTTATTTCCACATGATGGCGGTCTGCCAGCTCCTTTAACCGGCATACGGTATGACGTCCCATGTAAAACAAATGCTGGATCCCGCATTTCTCATAGGGACTTTCCCGCAGATCCACGGTCACCGTACATACTACCTCTCTGGCATGGAGCATAAACAGCTCCGCCAGCCGGTACTGTACCGGAGTAAAGCCTGTATAGCCGTCCAGATAGATCACGCTGTTTTTCAGCTTTTCCCATCTTGGAAGTTCCCTGCAAAGGATATCCAGAATTTCCTCTGCCGTAATATAGTGATCCTCAATATAGTCCCGAAAGCTCTTATAGATCACTCCCAGATCCTTAAGCTTGTCCTTTAAAAGAGGATGATCCGTTTCTGCCTCTACCTGTTTTAAATCCTCCGGGCGGATGCCGTACTGGCCCAGCTCTGAAATCTGTGATTTCAGCTGACTGATAAAGCCTGGCTGCTCTAAATGGCTGCCGTAAAGCCCCAGATCCCGCCTTACCATTCCGGCTACCTTTCTGAGTACCATGGATTTTCCCATATCATCCAGCACAGCCGGAACCTGCACTCCCAGATCCTCAAATACCCGGTAGGCCAGACGCTTAAAGCTTAAAACGTCCATGTTCATCAGGCCCTTTCTGGGGTGAAGGCGCACCAGTTCCTTTTGTGTCTGCATGGTATACTGCTCCGGTACAACAAACAGGAACAGCCGGTCCGGCTGCTCCACGGCCTGTTTTATGGCTGTTTCATACAGATACCGTGTTTTTCCCGAACCTGCGCCTCCCATAACAAACTGCAATGACATATTTTATCCTCCCGTCTCATATGCTGTAACAAATTCTCTCAGAGGTCCTGACACTATGAGTTCCAAAACCAAAATCGTGGTGCTGCGGATGAAGGAGATCATCTACACAGCCATTTTCGCCGGACTGGCCATTCTCCTTATCACCCTCTGTTTCATCATGTTCCGCCATGGAGATGAAAATACTTCCGAAACAGATGCCGCAAAGGCACAGCAGACCGCCTATGTTCCCGGCGTCTACAGCACCTCCCTGACCCTTGGAAACGAACAGGTAAATGTAGAGGTAACGGTTGATAAGGATCAGATCCGTGCCGTGACCCTGGTGCCCCTAAGCGAAGCTGTCGCCACCATGTATCCCCTGATGCAGCCCACCATGGAAGGCCTGGCAGAGCAAATCGTGAACACCCAGTCAACGGAGAATCTTACATACCCTGACTCCTCCCGCTACACCTCCCTGGCTCTTTTACAGGCCGTAAATACGGCTCTTGGCAAAAGCAAAGCCCTGACTCTTACTCATTATCACCCAAAACCCCGGGCCGCAAGTCTTTTCGACCGCAGTCCGGGGGACGTTTTAAACCCTGTGTATCATACGTTTTACACTTTGCCGTATGCCCGGTCTGGCATGCAATGTTCGCTGCCCGGCTTCAGGCTTTTACTTCTTCCGCAAATCTGCGGATATTGGACGCATTGGCAAATTTCTGCACCATGCCGTCCCGCACCAGAACAAGAGTAGGAGCCTGCATGATCCCAAACTTCTCTGCCAGCTCCGGATGCTCCTCGGCGTCAATGATCTGATAATCCACGCCCTTTAAAAATTCTTTGGCTGTGCGGCAGTTTGGACAGGTTCTGGTTGTAAACAGATACAGCTGGGGCTTCTTTTTTAAACCCTCCCCGCTCTCATTCTGAGATTCCGCTTCCACACGTTCCACCGGCCTCATGGAAACCGGCTCTTTTCAGGACGGATTTTCCTGTATCATATGTTACACGGTCCTTATATTCCTGAAGTTTTCCCTCATTCCAGTTCTGTACAGGACGGTAATACCCTGTGATGCGGCTGTAAACCTCTGCCTTCTGCTTACAGATCGGACAGGTAAAGTGCTCTCCTGCCAGATAGCCGTGACTTTTACAGATGGAATAGGTGGGAGACAGGGTATAATATGGAAGCTTATAATTCTGCGCGATCGTACGCACCAGACTGGCCGCTGCCTTCCAGTCCGGCAGCTTTTCTCCCAGAAAGGCATGGAACACCGTACCTGAGGTATAGCGGGTCTGAAGCTCGTCCTGGATATCCAGCGCATCGAAAATATCCTCTGTATAGCCTACAGGAAGGTGAGAGCTGTTGGTATAATAGGGCGTTTCCCCTTCCTTTCCCGCGGTGATAATATCGGGATAGCGCTCCTTATCATGCTTTGCCAGACGGTAAGTGGTAGACTCTGCAGGAGTAGCCTCCAGATTGTAGAGGTCGCCATACTCCTCCTGATAGTCCGACAGCCGCTCTCTCATATGATCCAGAACCTCTCTGGTAAACCTCTGGCACTCCGGCTGGGTCATATCCTTCCGGATCCAGCGTGCATTCAGCCCTGCTTCATTCATGCCGATGAGGCCGATGGTGGAAAAATGATTTTCAAAAGTGCCAAGATATCGTTTCGTATAGGGGTACAATCCCTGCTCCAGAAGCTTTGTGATCACTTCCCGCTTGGTCTTTAAGGATCTGGCGCTGATATCCATCATCCGGTCCAGACGGCGGTAAAAATCCGCCTCATCTTCTGCCAGATACGCAATTCTCGGAATATTGATCGTCACCACACCCACAGAACCTGTGCTTTCTCCTGAGCCGAAAAATCCTCCCGTCTTGCGCCGCAGCTCCCTCAGATCCAGACGCAGACGGCAGCACATACTGCGCACATCGCTTGGCTCCATATCACTGTTGATATAATTTGAAAAATATGGAGTTCCATATTTGGCAGTCATCTCAAAACAGCAGACGGTTGTTCTCTGTATCGGACCAGTCAAAATCCTTTGTAATGGAATAGGTCGGAATAGGATACTGGAAGCCCCGTCCATTGGCATCTCCCTCGATCATGGTCTCAATAAATGCCCGGTTTACCATGTCCATCTCTGCCTTACAGTCCTTATATTTAAAATCCATCTCCCGGCCGCCTACAATGGCATTCATCTCTGCCATATCATCGGGAACCGTCCAGTCCAGTGTGATGTTGGAAAAAGGCGCCTGCGTTCCCCAGCGGCTGGGGGTATTTACTCCGTAAATAAAGGATTCAATACACTTTTTTACCTCCCCGTAGGACAGATGGTCTGCTTTTACAAACGGTGCAAGGTAGGTATCAAACGATGAAAACGCCTGTGCTCCTGCCCACTCGTTCTGCATGATCCCCAAAGGAAATTTACCATCTGGTTGCACAGAACGGACAAATGCTTTGCAGGAGCCGAGGTGATCTTTCCCGGAATCCCCAGTCCCTCCATCAGAAGCTGCTTTAAAGACCAGCCGGCACAATATCCGGTCAGCATTGACAGATCATGGATATGGATATCCGCATTTCTGTGGGCATCTGCAATCTCCTGATCATAGATCTCGCTGAGCCAGTAGTTTGCCGTCACCGCACCCGAGTTGCTCAGGATCAGACCGCCTACGGAATAGGTCACCGTGGAATTTTCTTTTACACGCCAGTCCTCCACCTTTACATAGCTGTTTACCACGTCCTTATAGTTCAGCAGAGCGCTGTTCATGCTGCGGATCTTCTCCCGCTGCTTCCTGTAAAGAATATAAGCCTTTGCTACATCCGTGTAGCCGGTCTGCTCCAGCACATGCTCCACGCTGTCCTGGATCTCCTCCGAAATGCTTCCATCCTTCATCCTGGGCTGAAAATCAGCCGTCACGCGCAGGTTCTACTAACTCATCGAAAAGGATCCGTTATCTTTTTCAGACAAAACTCAGCGGTTTCCCCATCCCTCTTTACCACCTGGATCACCTCAAAACTCCTTTCAACATTCCAAATACAAGCTACTACACTTAAACCGAAATGTATTTTTCATTATAGCAGAGGAACACAAAAAACACAACATCTATGCCATATGTTATATATTAAACAAGATGTTGTGTTTTATTATATTTTCTAATACTGCCACTGATGGTATGTTTAATCCCGGTACAGCCCTTCAAAAAGCTCTGCGGGCACATAGGCCTTTACTGCAATGCCCTGCTCCGTATACTCCTCGGACAAAAGCTGTCCGTAGGCGCGTATGGTCTGAATCTTTCCCGCACCGCTGTAGGGATATACCTTTCAGATAAACCGGCTGCTGCGGATAATGCCCCCAAGAATCTGCTCCAGATCCTTTAACCCGTCTCCTGTCTTAGCGGAAATCCTCACCTGATAGTCTGAGAGAAAAATCTCTGGGAAGCAGCTCCGTCCCCTTTCCCTCCAAACGGTCAATCTTATTAAACACCGTCACCACGGTCTTATCCACAATCTCAAGTTCTCTTAAGGTTTCCTTTACCACATGCATCTGCATATCCATCTGGGGATTGGAGCAGTCCACCACATGGAGGATCACATCGCTGTAGCGGGCCTCCTCCAGGGTACTCTTAAAGGCATCGATCAGATGATGGGGCAGCTTACGGATAAATCCTACCGTATCCGTCAAAAGGATCTGCTGTCCATCTGCCATTACAAAGGCCCTTGTAGTGGGATCCAGAGTCGCAAAAGCTTGCCGCTAGGATCCCTGCTCCTGTCAGCCGGTTTAACAGAGTGGATTTTCCCGCATTGGTATATCCCACAATGGCTGCTGTCAGGCTGTAATTTTTCTCCCTGTGCTGCCTTGTGACCTCTCTATGGCGCTTTACATCCTCCAGCTCCCGCTTTAACTGGCCAATCCGCTGGTGGATCAGACGGCGGTCTGTCTCCAGCTTTTTCTCTCCCGGTCCCCTGGTTCCGATACCGCCGCCCAGACGTGAAAGAGAATTTCTCATGCCTACCAGACGGATGGCCCGGTAACGCAGCTGCGCCAGTTCCACCTGGATCTTTCCTTCTCTTGTATGAGCCCTGGAGGCAAAAATATCCAGGATCACCATGGTGCGGTCCATGACCTTTGTATCCAGCGCATCTTCCAGATTGCGCAGCTGGGCCGGGGAAAGCTCATCATCACAGATGACACCCGTTGCCCCCGTGTCAGCCAGGAGCTCTCGAACCTCTAAAATCTTCCCTTTTCCCAGATAGGTCCCAGGATGAATAGCTTCACGGTTCTGAACGATCCTTGCAATGGGGACTGCTCCCGCAGTCTGAGCCAGTTCTTCCAGTTCATCCAGAGAAGCTGACGTCTCCCTCTCATCGCCCACATTTACAGCGATCAGGATCACCCGCTCCTCCAGTTCCTTTAAATCAATCAGTTCTGCCATATATCTCCCTACCGTATCCTGGTATTTAAAAAGTCAATCTCATGCTGCGCCGCCTCATCCGGCCCAAATACCTGGATATATGTTTCAAAACGGCTTTTGGCCTCTTCATAGTTCTGCATATACTCACAGACAGCCGCCTGGTAAAACGCCAGCTTCTTAAGAAGCTGCCAGTCTGCCTGATTTTCCTCTGTGATTGCTGCCGCTGCCTGATCCAGGCTGGCTCCCGTACCTGCCTTATAACTGGTGATCAGCCGGTCATATCCCTGATAAAACGAATCAGCAGCTCCTTCGTAGTCCTCTTCAGCCATCTGGTATAAGCCCATCTGGCAGCGAACCCTGCTTTCAAATCTCCCATCTCCTCCTGTCGTTCTTAAGGCCTCTTCATATAATACCTTGGCGCCCTCATGGTCTCCTGCCTCCATACAGGCTTCTCCTGCTGCCAAAAGAGCCTGTTCATAACCAGGGGATGTTTTTCCTTTTTCTTCCATCCCCAGAGCCTCTCTGTATAAAGCCACTGCATGGTCCTTATTCCCCAGACGGCTCTCGCAAAAGCTCTTCATATACCGCCGGAAATGGGATCTCCTCCCTGTTCCAGGATCAGATCCCAGCTGTGTTTTGCTGCCTCAAAATCATCCAGCATCATCTCTGCCTCGGCCCGATAAGAAAGAACGTCGATATTAAAGGTTTTGCTTTTATCTCCCGCCGCTGCTAAGGCCTCATCAAACGCAGAAACGGCGCCGCCTGCATCTCCTCCCCTTAAAAGCTCAATACCCTGAGCTCTGAGCTTCTTTTTCTTTGAAAAATGAAAGGAGCCTGCCAGACGGCTTACGCCAAAGGCGATTCCTCCTGTGAGAATAAGGCAGAACGCTGCTGTGAGAATCCGTTTCATCAGGCGCTTTCTCCTTCTCCGCCTGGGGTTTCCCCCATTTCTCCGGCCGGATGAAGAGCCGGCCCTTACCGGCCTGCCTGCATCACCGGGACGGCCTGCTCCCAGCGGACGGCTCCCCCCTGGATAGGAGCTTCTTCTCCTGCTGCCTTCCATGATCAGTTCCTTCCTTTATCTGTGCTTCCAAAGCCGCCATTTCTCTGTCCGCTGCTGGCGTCATCTAAGGTGATGCCGAAAGGCAGGAAAATCCCCTGGACAACGCCTGCGCCCTTTGGCAGTTCCAGCGTTTTATCTTCATTGGAATCATTCGTTATCTTAATAAACATATGGCCTTCATTATCTGAGTAAAAATAATCGCTATCAATAATACCTACCGTATTATTAAGCTGCAGGCGGTACTTAAATCCCAGGCTGCTTCTTGGAAATAAAGCCAGCACCCAGCCCTCATCAATTTCTGCCCGGATGCCTGTAGGGATCTTTACCGTTTCCCCCGGCTGAATGACAAATGCTTTTGGAGCAAAAAAATCGTATCCTGCAGAGCCTGAAGTAGCACGCTCTGGAAGACGGATATCCTCATAAATACTGCGTATATCCTCCTGCTTTCCAAAGGTATCCTCCCAGTCTCCTTTAAATTGTTCAAAGCTTACTTTATGAAATTTTGCAATACGGCTGATCATCGTTTTTCTGTTCTCCTGTATTTTGTTCTCAATCTCTTATTTTATCCCTTTTCGCCGGTTTTCTGCCAAAGGGCTCTGCCTCATGTGTCCGGCTCCTCATACAGAACTGCTTCCCCCATAAGAAGGGATCTCTGCACATCGATCACTCTCTGATTGGAGCTTCCCTTCCAGTGAAGGCTGACGTCCTTATATGCTTCTATGAATTCTCCATCCACCACTACATCTATATTTTTAAGCAGCGCAAATTCACAGATCTGCTCCCAATCATAGCCTGTATACAGCCATATGGTCTTATTGGGATAACGCCCGCGGATCTCCTCTGCCAGACGGGCTATGTCCTCTCTGTTGGCCGGATGAAGGGGATCTCCTCCGCTGAAGGTCACACCTGAAATATAATCCTTCTCCAGTTCAGCAAACAGCTCCTCTTTTGCCGCCTCATCAAACGGCAGTCCGCCCCTCACATCCCAGGTCACGGGATTGTGGCAGCCGGGACAGTTATGGCTGCATCCTGCCACCCACAGCACAGTCCGCAGCCCTTCTCCGTTCAGCATATCATCCTTTGTAATATTGTGATACCTCATCTTATTTATTCTCCTGCTTTATTTTTCCTGTTCATCCAGATTAGAGGTGCAGTGAGGGCACCGCACAGCACTCAACGGGATCATGGTGCTGCAGTAGGGGCATTTTTTCTCTTTAGGCGCTTCCGGCTGTTTTCCTATTTTTTCCAGACGACTGATAGCCTTTACTGCCAGAAATACCACCAGAGCCATTAACAGAAAATTGATGGTCTGAGTAATAAAAGAACCATAGTTAATGGTAGCCGTCACTTCTTTAGCCGCCTCCAAGGTAGAATATTTATTCCCATCCAGAGCAATAAACATATTGGAAAAATCGATTTTTCCCGTAAAAATACTCAGCACAGGCATAAAAATATCATTCACCAGCGAATTAACAATACTGGTAAACGCACTGCCGATAATCATACCAACTGCCAGATCGACCATATTGCCCTTCAGTGCAAATGCCTTAAACTCTTCAATAAACTTTTTCATATACGCCAGCCTTTCTTTTGTACTACCTACCAGTCTAACATAAACCCGCTTTTTTTTCCACCTGATTTTCCCTCATGGAAATTCATGGAAGTGCATACTTCCTTCCTCACAGTATCCCAAGCCCCCTCCTCCATCCGTTTCCCAGGGCGACTTTGAAGGCTGTTAGTAAATCTTAGAGGCTGAAATTTACTTACAGCCGGAAACCAGAGCCCTGGGAAACGGACGGAGGAGGGGGCGACCCCTATTCCACAAAATTTATTTTCCCAAATTTCATTATTGGAACCTTTTTTTCGATTTTCTTCATTACAATCAGTTAGTACATAACCATTATTTTACAGGTGTGCCTTGTGTACACCATTAATTCAGGAGTTTTTATGCGAAAGATAACCACCAGTGAGCAGAAAAATATCATTGGCAGCCGGATCCGCCAGCTGCGGATGGCTCGAAAGCTGACTCAGGATGAACTGGCCGCCAGACTGCAGGTCAATGGCTACAATTTTTCCAAGCTGACCATTCTGCGGATCGAGCTCGGCAAACGTCTGGTGACTGACATTGAACTGAAAGGCCTGTGTGAATTCTTTGAAACAGACCCAAACAGCCTCCTTGGCTACCGCCCCGACTCTCCCAAAGAAGAAGCGCTTAAAGATCCTTTCATCCGCAGATTCTAACTGTATATTTCTGCGCATAAGGTAATTTTTATTCATTTGTACACTATTTCGTGCATAAGTCATGCACTCTATTTCAGCCTGATGTTTTTTATAACTGTGGGATACAATAATACAAAGCACGAAAATGACAGCACGACAGGAGGCAGAAGCAGATGATCCTCTAAGGATGTCTCTTCTGATATGACTACAATGAGTTTTGAGCTGGAACGTATTGAAGAACTCTGCCGCATCAGAGGCTGGAGCCATTACCGCCTTGCAAAGGAAATGGACGTTTCTCCAAACAGCATAGGAAATCTTTTCCGCCGCACTTCCATCCCCAGTGTCCCCACCATACGCCATATCTGCGAGGCCATGGGCATTACCATTTCCCAGTTTTACAGTACGGACGGCTCCGCCGCTACAATCACAGAGCAGCAAAAGGCTTTTCTGGAACTGTTTGACCGGTTAAGTCCGGGAGATAAGAAAAAGGCAGAAGGATATATAGAAGGGTTACTGGCTAAATCCCAGTCTGAGCCATAAAAGGCCGCCGGTCTGATGAACGCATCAGATACCGACGGCCTTTTGCTCATTTCTCTTACATGCTCTTTCTCTCTGCTATTTCAGCCATCTTGGCTTCATTCAAACGGGTATCTCCCTTTACTCTCGAATAACTCAGGTAACCGTTCATACGGTCGATCTTGGTCAGATTCCGGCTGCCGCAGACAGGACATACATCCATTTCCAGTTCCTGATGGCCGCAGTCGTCACAGTAAGCCAGCGACAGATTTACTCCCTCATAAAAGCCCATCTTCATCGCCCGGCGCACCAGAGTACGGATGGCTTCTTTATTGTAGCTGATGGGGTATTTCACATACTGGATCTTTCCTCCGTTGCTCAGTTCCCAGAAACGGTACTCCAGATCCTGCTTTTCAATCGGCGTAATGTCCTCTGTCACATGACAATGGAAGCCGTTGCTCACATACTCCCTGTCCGACACATTTTCAATGATGCCGTACTTTTCACGGAACTGCTTTACCTGAAGGCCGCAGAGATTTTCCGCCGGAGTCGCATAAATGGCATACAGATTGCCATCCTCTTCCTTAAATTCCTCAATCTTTTTATTGATATGCTCCAGAACCTCCAGCGCAAACTGTCCATCTTCTACCAGAGACTTTTTGTTATACAGCTGCTGAAGCTCATTAAAGGCTGTGATGCCAAAGGATGCTGTGGCAGTTTTAAGAAGGGGCTTGATCTTATCATGCAGACCCAGATGACCGCCGTAAAAACCGCCTTCACAGTAGGCCAGCGGATTGGTAGATGCCTTCAGCTCGCCCAGGTAAGCGTAGGTGCGGATATGGATCTTGCGGATCAGCTCCAGATAGTAGTCCAGCACCTCGTAGAAATCCCGGCTCTCCTGTCTTGCCTTTGCAAGGATCATCGGAAGATGAAGGCTGACTACGCCGATATTAAACCGTCCCACAAATACGGGAGAGTCCTTATCATCTGCCGGATACATACCGCCCCGCTCATACCAGGGGATAAAAGGCACGGCAGCCCATAGGGGAAATGATTTTGCCATAGCGCTTATACATACTGGCGATATACCCCTTTCCCGTCAGGGACAGCCAGTCGGGATACATGGTCTTGCTGGAGCAGTCGATCCCTGCCTCAAACACATCCTCCAGCTCGCCTCCCGGCCCGTGAAGAGCCTCATCATAAAGGAATACGATCTTCGGGAAAAGCACAGGCTTTTTATGATCCTTCTTTCCCTGTCCGCCCTTGCGCACATTGAGCATGGTCATAGTCGCCATCTTGGCAAAACGGCTCGTTCCCGTGCCTGCTGTCATGGTGATAAAGGGGTAATCTCCCCGGCTGGAAGAAACGGAGTTAAACTTGTACTCCCATCCCTGAAAGCCCTGCTCCATATCCCTCTGTACATCCTTCCAGGCCACCTCTTTGGCCTTGTCCGCTGCAAGACCCAGATCCAGATATTTTTCAATGTACTTTTCATAAGACTTTTCCGCATAGGGCGCCAGGATCTCCTCCACGCTGGGAACCGTAAAACCTCCGTACTGCTGGCTGGCCGCACTTAAGACAATATCCCCGATCACATCAAAGGCCACATCCAACGTTTTCGGCTCGTTATACCAGAGATTTCCCATCTCAAAGCCCCCGGTCAGAACCGCCTTTACATCAAACAGACAGCAGTTCATGGTGTCGCGTCTGGCAGACATATCATGGATGTAAATATATCCCTCTCGGCAGGCCTGAAGCTCCTCCACGGTCATAAAAACTTCTGATACAGGGATTTATTTAATTCATTAAAAATCAGGCTGCGCTTCGTAGATACCAGGGCGCTGTCCGTATTGCTGTTCTCCTTATCACCGATGTACATAATAGACTGGCTCTTCTTATACACATCATCCAGCATCCGGACAAAATCCTGCTTATAGTTTCTGTAATCCCGATAGCTCTTTGCCACCAGAGGATTTACCTTTTCAAGAGCGCCTTCTACAATATTGTGCATCTGGGGAATTGGGATCAGCTCCTGATCCAGCTCCTGAACCTTCTCTTCTACAAATTCGCAGATAAAATTCAGTTCTGCCTTTGAAAATGTGATCATGGCCCTCTCAGCGGACTTGCTGATGGCGGAAATCACCTTCTGAACGTTAAAATCCTCTTTTGTTCCGTCTTTTTTTACTACCTTTACTCTGGTTAGATCCATACGTCACCTCTCAATAGAACGATTACATTATATACTATATATTGTGTTTTATCTTTTTTGTCAGCACACTATGTATTGTGTCTTAATTGGTGATGCTATCTTACCATGGATACAAGGCTCCGTCAATAGGCGTATTAAAATCAGACTTCTATCTTATTTTTTCATTCGTTTCCAGTAATCTCCCGTTTCTGCTGCAACAACTCCGCTGAGGGCAAGTACCGCAATCAGATTGGGAATTGCCATCAGCGCATTAAAGATATCGGCAATCGTCCAGACCGCCTCAACCGTCATAAACGGCCCGATAAAAATAGCAGGATATATAAAAACGATACGTCATTACTGCACGTCTGCTTCCTCCTGACAAATACTCCAGACAGCGTTCCCCATAATAATTCCATCCTATAATAGTTGTAAATGCAAAGAAAATCAGGCACGCCATCAGAAGAAAGGAACTGGCCCAGGCGGGCAGAGGAAGCCCGTGATTAAAGGCATAAGTGGTTACTGCAACCCCCTCCAGACCTGTCTCATAGGCTCCGGTCGCACAATTGAAAGACCTGTCATGGTACAGATTATAATCGTATCTATAAAGGTTCCCGTCATCGAAACCAGTCCCTGACGAACCGGTTCTCTGGTACGGGCTGCTGCAGCAGCAATGGGAGCGCTTCCCAATCCTGCCTCATTTGAAAAAATGCCTCTTGCGATTCCCTTCTGCATTGCAAGAAGAATGCTTCCCAAAGCGCCTCCTGCTGCCGGCCGAAGCCCAAAGGCGCTTTCCAGTATCATCTTAAATGCCATAGGAACCCTTTGTGCATTTACACATAAAATCGTAATGCATGCAGCCACATAAAAGACAGCCATAAACGGCACGATAATCTGGGAAACAGTAGCAATACGCTCCAATCCACCCAAAACCACCAGTGCAACACAAATTGTCAAAATCAGTCCGGCGATCAGCACGGCCACCGTATACTCTCTTCCAAACAGCGCCACTGTACAGGCTTTCTGACTATCAAAAAAATCTCCTACTGCAGAAGTAATGCCATTAACCTGAGTAAAGGTTCCGATTCCCAGAAGACCGACACCGGCGCCAAAAAAAGCAAATATTTTTACCAGCCATCTCCATTTCTTTCCCATTCCGTTTTCGATATAGTAAAAGGGACCTCCCAAAACATGACCGGTTTCTTTGTCTACACTTCGATAGCAGATTGCCAGAACACCCTCTGCATATTTGGTTGCCATTCCAAATAAAGCGGCAATCCACATCCAGAATAAAGCGCCCGGTCCACCAGCCACAATGGCGGTCGCTACACCTACAATATTTCCCGTTCCGATCGTTGCTGACATGGCAGTACAAAGAGCTCCAAAGCTGGTAACCTCTCCGCTTCCCTCTTCTTCATTCTGAACCATGTAGCGCAGAGCAGCGGGAAGTTTTCGGATCTGCATCCCCTTCAGACGTACCGTCAGATAAATCCCTGTTGCCAAAATCAGCACAATCAGCGGAACTCCCCATACAAGATCATCAATGGCCTTTAACGCAGTATTCAAAAATTGCAGCATCTTCCTGTCCTCCCTTTGCATTGTAAATACACTTCTTTTCGCTTTACCAGAGTAATGTATCATACAATCAAAGGGGTTGCAAGTTTTTTTATGTGTACATTTTTACCAAGAGCTTCCGCCCCCCTACAGTTTCCCAATCCCCACCGCTATCAAAAGCAGACCGCTGAGCCATCCCAGGTCTCTCTGCCCTTTCTCAGCGGCAAAGCGGCCGGCCATAAGCCCGGCTTCTGTGACCGCAGTTCCCACCAAAGAGACAAAAGCACTGTAAGAGCAATTCTTCCCTCTGAAAGGGCTGCTGCAGCTCCGGCAGCCAGACTGTCTAAGGACATTGCAAGGCTTAAAATAAATGTTTCCTTCCATTCCAGACTGTGAGAGCCATCTGCATCTGCTTCCATGGGATCACTCCAGATCCGTATAAGCACATGAATACCGGAACGAGAAAAGCAGAAACTGCGTCCATTCTCCCAATGCATCCGGATCCATCTTCGCAGAGAAAAGTCCGTGAGACGAAACAATCCCATAAAAATAAGGCTTCCTCCGCAGAGAGTGCGAAGATTGATCCCCGAAAGCCTCTCTGCGGCAAAAAAGCCTGCTGTCATAGCCAGTCCCAGGCAGACGCTGCAGATTCCATTTAAAAACAGCACCTTTCCAAAACCGACCCGTATTCGATTTGTCCCATAGGCAAGACCTGCCCCAAAGGTGTCGGCACACAGCGCCAGCACCAGAATAAAACTCTGAAACACAAAACCGCTCCTCTTCAAACGGGTTACCCTAGCATATTCCCATTTGTCCCCTGAAGTGACGGACTGCGGCATCAGTTTCCGGCACCTGATTCTTTTCTCCGGCTATTCCTCCATATCTTTCTGAAGCTCCTCTACGCTCAGCTGCAGCTCCTCCTCTACCTCTGCCCGGATGAGAGCCTCCTGTTCCGGATCCACATCCGGAAGCTCTCCCAGAGAATCCACACCGAACCGGCGCATAAATTCCTCTGTAGTGGCAAACAGGGCGGGACGGCCCGGTGCATCCAGACGGCCCGCCTCATAGACCAGATCATACTCCACCAGACGGTTTACCGCATGATCCGACTTTACCCCGCGGATCTTCTCAATCTCCATCTTTGTCACCGGCTGCCGGTAAGCAATAATGGACAGTGTTTCCAGAACCACATCGGACAGCACCTGCTTTTTAGGCGCTGCCGCCACGCGGATGAGGTTTTCATAATATTCAGAGCGGGTACACATCTGATAGCTGTCCTCTAACTGTTTAATCTCCATTCCCCTTGTTTCTTGCCGGTAACGCTTTGCCAGCCGCTCTACCGCCCTTTTGGCCGTTTCCTTTATCCTGTCCAATGGCCGCTGCCAGCTGGCGCAGCTCCACGGCCCCGCCTATGGTAAAAAGCACTGCCTCAATAACGGCCTCCTGATCCTTTTCATTTTCTACAGGCTCAAAATTTACATTGATACTGCTGTTTTCCATTTCCTATTCCTCAAAATCACTCAGTTCTGCAAGATCCGGCTCTTCATCCATGCCCTCCGGTTCCAGAGCTTCAATATCCATATCTCCAAAGGTTTCCTCCTGGGTCAGATGGATCTTTCCAATTTTCATCAGCTCCAGCACTGCCAGAAAGGTTACTACGATCTCCAGCTTATCAGACTGGCGCTCTAAAAGCTGGCGAAAACTGAAACGCCGTTTTTTTCTCGCATAAGCCAGTACAGAACCTATCTTTGTTTCAAGACTTACCGGCTCTCTCCGGATCGTTCCAAATTTACTGCGGATAGGATCCACCTTATTTTCCTGGCGTTTCATCACCTGCTCAAAAATCCGTTTCAGCTTTGCAAGCGTCATTCCATCCAAAAGCTCATCCAGATCTACCGGCGGCTGGTATTTTGCAACCTCAGGCGGAAGGGTAGACGCCTTATAAAAATGCATCAGCGCTCCCTCCTCCCGCTCTGCCAGTTCTTCTGCCAAAAGTTTATAACGCTTGTATTCCAGCAGACGGCTCACAAGCTCTGCCCTGGGGTCTATTTCCTCCCCTTCCTCATTTACTTCCTTCGGAAGAAGCATCTTGGCCTTGATATCCAGAAGGGTTGCAGCCATGACAAGAAAGTCGCTGACTATATTTAAGTCTTCCCGTTCCATCTGGCGCACATAGGCCAGATATTGGGCCGTAATTTCCACAATGGGAATATCATAGATATCAATCTTGTTCTTTTCGATCAAATGGAGCAGAAGATCCAGAGGGCCTTCAAAATGCTCCAGTTTATAGGTAATTGTTTCCATAATTACGTTATTTTCCTCTTTAACCGGACGACTAAAAGCTGAGGCCGGTTATTTAACCGGATATTGATGGAATGAGTTCCAAGGCCTCTGCTCACCGCCATATATTTCCCGCCCTTTTCATGGGTTCCGGCACATTCCGGCAGAAAAACTGATACTGGGGCGTCATCACGCCTCCCAAAACCGGAAGCCGTATGGTGCCTCCATGAAAATGGCCGGACAGCGTCAAATCGGCTCCCCACTTCCTGTATGCCTCAAAAAAGAGCGGCGAATGGGCCAGAAGGATCTGAAAATGATCCCTGCTGGCAGGCCCAGCTTTTCTATATAAGCTTGATCCATCAATGCCAGTTTTTTGAAATATGCCTTTTTATAAAAACAGGGATCCAGTTCCAGCCCGGAAACCCGTATCTCGTCTCAGACCAGTACAGACTGATCTTCTAAAAGACAGATTCCCAGCTTCTTAAGATATGCTCTGTATTGTTCATAGCCATCTTTGTATTCTTCCTTCCGCCATCTCATGCGGCTTTCGTGATTGCCGTTTCCGCAGTATATGGGATAACGGGAAGCCAGCGCGGCCAGAAGGGTCTCCGATACTCTTGTTCTTGCCTGTCTCTTTTTCGTGACGATCAGATCGCCTCCAATTAAAATCCCATCCGGCTTTATGCGGTCAATGGCTGCTATCAGCTGTTCATTTTCCGGCCCAAATTCATTTTCATGGAGATCGGAAAGAAATACAAAGATCCAGTCTCTGGTAAGACGATCCGAAAACACCTCTGTTTCCTCCACAGACAGCGATTTTCTCTCATATTTTGAACGGGCTGCCAGAGCAGCCCCCAGGGCAGCTCCGCAGACTGCCGCTATCCTGTAATCCAGCATACAATCTCCTCATACTATACGATGCTCAGTAAATTATATCATTGTGCTGTAGGTTTGTCATTCGTTATTTTTTCAGTCCCTCTTGTATCCATATCCATCTTATGATATAATCCGTTTACTGATAATATATTATTTAGGAGGAATGGTCAATGATTCGATATGACCGTTTATGGGATACCATGACAAACCGCGGTATGACCCAGTATAAACTAATCAAATTTCATGGCTTCAGCGCCGGACAGATCGGACGCCTGAAAAAAAATATGCACGTTTCTACTCACACGCTTGAAACACTCTGCCGCCTTTTAGACTGCCGTATTGAGGATATCGTGGAATATAGGGCAGATGAACAGATACCGTCTGATCCGCCAGCTTCCAGCCCTCAATCTCCCGCCCCGGACACTGTACCTCCGATCACAGATACCACTCCAGAGCTTCAGGATTCTGATTTTCTGTCCGTTGGCCGCTCCGACAAACCGGAAAAAACAAAAAAAGGCTCCAAGGCTAAAAAAGCCTCAAAAAAGAGCCTTAAAATGCTAAAAATCAAGGAAAAGTGATTTTACCATCTATTTGATTGACATTGTAAACCAAATTACATATAATATACCTAAAAGGCGGTGATTATATGGCAACAGCACCTACCCAGATCAGAATTGATGCAGACATCAAAAAACAGGCCACTGATTTGTTTAATACCCTTGGACTCGATATGTCTGGTGCAGTAAATTTGTTTCTTCATCAATGTGTGCTTAGAGGCGGACTTCCATTTAATATTGAAATGCACCATTACAATCAGCGCACACTTGATGCCATGGATGAAGCCAAACGCATCTCCCGTGATCCTGACGTCAAGGGATATAATAGTATGTATGAACTGCGAAGGACACTTGAAGAATAAATGTACACAGTAAAATTCACAACCGCTTACAAAAAAAGCTACAAACTCATGAAAAAAAGGGTACTGGATCTTGCCCTTTTGGATTATGTTGTTGACACACTTCGTCAGGGTAAACAACTGGAACCAAAATATCATGATCACGAATTAAGCGGCTAGTTAAAAGGCTTCCGTGAATGTCATATTAAACCAGATTGGCTTTTAGTTTATCTTATCGAAAATGACATCCTGACCCTCACTCTGGTGGACACAGGAACACATGCGGATATTTTCAATCTTTAGCAATCAGGGGGATAAATCAATCATCTGGCATTGATGATTGATTTATCCCCCTATTTTTATACAACTCTGTCTTTTCGCTTATATACGAATCTTTTACACACCTTATAAATTTTTCAGCACCCGTTCCAGCCGCGCCGCCATTTCATCCACATCCGACTTCTGAATAATAAGCGGCGGCACAAACCGGATAATATGGCTGCCTGCACTGATCAAAACCAGCTTCTCCTCTAAAAGAGCTTTTGATACAATAGGGCCTGCAGGAACGGTAAACTCCAGCCCCTGGATCAGTCCCCGACCTCTGTGGCCGCAGATGATATCGTATTTTTTGGTAAGCTCCTCCAGTTTTTCATAAAGGTAAGCTCCCACCTCTTTGACATGGTCTGTGATCTGTCTCTTTAAAAATATCAAGAACTGCTCCCGCTGCCGCTGTCACCAGGGGATTTCCGCCGTAGGTGGTGCCGTGGTCTCCCGGAACCATAGCTGTGGCTGCCTTTCCGCAGGCCAGGAAGGCTCCGATGGGAACGCCGTTTCCAAGGGCCTTTGCCACGGTCATCACATCCGGCTTTACGCCGTAATGCTGCCAGGCGAACATCTCTCCGGTGCGTCCCATTCCGCACTGATCTCATCCAGGATCAGCAGGATATCGTGCTCATCGCACAGCGCCCGGACGCCCTTTAAAAAGGCTTCCTCTGCCGGGTAAATTCCTCCCTCTCCCTGGATGGTTTCCATGATAATGGCGCAGGTCTTGTCTGTAATCTGTGATTTCACACTGTCCAGATCGTTAAAATCCGCAAAACGGATTCCCGGGATCAGCGGAGCAAAGGGCGCCTGATAGTGGTCATTTCCGTTACGGACAAAGCGCCCAGGCTGCGGCCGTGAAAGGAATGGTTCATGGCAATGATCTCTCCTGTCATGTCGATTTCCTTTTCCTCGCAGCCGTCAAAGCCGTCCCCCATTGTTTCATGAAGCTTATTATAATGATATCTCTTTGCGATCTTTAACGCTCCTTCAACCGCCTCGGTGCCGCTGTTGGTAAAAAACACCTTGTCCATGCCGGAGACTTTTAACAGCTTCTCTCCTGCTGTGATTGAAGGTTCATTGTAAAACAGGTTGGAAATATGGGTCAATTTATCCAGCTGGGCCTTTACCGCCTGGGTGTATTCCTCATCTGCGTATCCCAGACCCATAACCGCAATTCCTGCGCCGAAGTCCAGATATTCCTGCCCCTCGCTGTCCCAGAGAGTTACTCCTTTTCCGTGGTCAAACACCACCGGGAAGCGATTGTATGTTTTATACAGAACCTGTTCAGCCCGATTGATCATTTTTTCATCAGCCATGGTAATACCTCTCATCCTCTTTTGAATTATAGATGGCAGTTCCGATACCCTTATCTGTAAAGATTTCAAGCAACAGGCAATGTGGGATTCTTCCGTCCAGAATATGAACTCTGGAAACGCCGTTTTTAATGGCGTCAATGCAGTTTTGAAGCTTTGGAAGCATACCGCCTCCCAGACTTCCGCTGTCTACAAAGGCCTGTGCCTCATCCACTTCCATTTCAGAAATCAGGAATCCTTATCTTCAAAATCTTTATATACGCCTTCTACATCTGTAAGAAAGGCCAGCTTTTCCGCCTGAACCGCCCTTGCGATGGCGCAGGCTGCATCATCTGCATTGATATTGTAGCTCTGGAAGTGCTCATCAAAGCCAATGGGGCAGATAATCGGCAGGAAATCCTTTCCAAAAGGTCATGGATAATTTCCGGATCTACGGAATCGATTTCTCCCACATAGCCGATATCCTGACCGCCGGAAAGCTTTTTATGGCATTTTAACATCATGCCGTCTTTTCCGCTGATTCCCACTGCCTTGATGCCAAGCTCATTTACCAGCTGTACCAGGCTCTTATTTACCTTATTTAATACCATTTCCGCAATCTCCATGGTAGGCTCGTCGGTAACGCGCAGGCCGTTGATAAAATAGGGTTCCATGCCTACCTTTCCGACCCAGCGGCTGATTTCCTTTCCTCCGCCGTGGACAATAATGGGCTTAAAGCCTACCAGTTTTAAAAGAACTACGTCCTGAATGACCTTTTTCTTTAACTCTTCATCTACCATGGCGCTGCCGCCGTATTTTACCACTACAATTTTGCGGTTAAAACGCTGAATATATGGAAGGGCCTCAATTAAAACAGCCGCCTTCTGCATTGGTTCCAGATTCATTTCTCATTTCCTCCCTGAATTCATATTCTATATTCCCTGTTTCCTGCCGCCATCTTATGACCGGTAGTCTGCGTTGATCTTTACATAATCAAAGGTAAGGTCACAGCCCCAGGCTGCCGCCTCTTCGGTTCCCATCTTAATATCTGCGATGGCTGTAACCTCCGGTTCGGAAAGGATCTTTGTGGCCTGCTCCTCGCTGTAGTCCACAGCCACGCCATCCTTTATGATCTGCATGCTGCCTGCAGCGCTCTCAAAATACAAGTCCACCTGCTCTGGATCAAACTCCGTGCCGGAATAGCCCATGGCGCAGAGGATGCGGCCCCAGTTGGCGTCATGACCGAAAATCGCCGCCTTTGTAAGGCTGGAAGTGATCACGGATTTTGCCAGAATCTTTGCCTGCTCCTTTGTCTGCGCTCCCTTGATCTTTACCTCAAAAAGAGCCGTACAGCCTTCTCCGTCTCCTGCCATCTTCTTTGCAAGTGTTTCATTGATATAATTTAATGCCTCGCAGAAGGCTTTGTAATCCTCATTTTTCTCTGTGATCTCAGGATTTCCTGCAAGGCCGTTTGCCAGAAGAAGCACCGTATCATTGGTAGAAGTGTCCCCGTCTACGGAAATCATGTTGTAGGTATCTTGATATCCTCGCTTAATGCCTCCTGCAGAAGTTCCTTGGAAATGGCTGCGTCTGTTGTGACAAAGCTTAACATGGTGCACATATTGGGGTGGATCATGCCGGATCCCTTACACATGCCGCCGATGGTAACAGGTACGCCCCCAAGAACTACTTTGACAGCCACTTCCTTATTCTTCGTATCCGTTGTCATAATAGCCTTTGAAGCCTCAGTTCCGCTCTCTAAGCTATCCCCCAATTCAGGGGCCATGGCCCGGATCCCTGCTTCAATGCGTTCCATGGGGAGCTGCATTCCGATCACTCCGGTGGAGGCCACAAGGACGCTGTCTTCCTTAATATTTAATGCTTCTGCTGCAGCCTTGGCAGTCTGAGCGCAGTAGTCCATTCCCTCTTTTCCCGTACAGGCATTGGCGATTCCTGCATTTACGATCACTGCTCGCTGCGCCGCTTGTCACCTGGGCCTTATCCCATTTGACAGGAGCCGCCTTTACAAGATTGGTGGTAAAGGTTCCTGCGGACTCACAGGGAACCTGGCTGTAGATCATAGCCATATCGGGACGGTTCTTATATTTAATTCCTGCTGCCGTAAATGCTGCCATAAATCCCTTTGCGGCTGTAACGCCGCCCTGAATCACTTCATACATAATACATTTCCTCCTATTTTACAAACCGTGTGATATTTTCCTCATTCAATATAAATTCATAGCTGTTGATATCTTCCCGTTCCGTCCAGCCAATGCCCTGCCAGAAGGCATTTCCAATCTCATTGCTCTTAAAGGCAATGAGGCTGATCTTGCTGACACCCTCTTCTGCAGGGCGTGAATGGCGGCTCTTACCATCCGGTAACCAATCCCGTGCTTGCGGTAATCCGGATCTACACAGACATGATAGAAGCAGCCCGTGCGCCCGTCATGGCCGCAGAGAATATTTCCCACAATCCGTCCATTCTGAACTGCCACTACGCTGGTGGTGGGATTGCGTTTCAGAAATCGCTCCACTCCCTCTTTTGAATCATCTATACTCCGGATTCCAAAGCCCCGGATCTCTGTCCACAGATGATATACCGCTTCATAATCCTCTATGGTCATTTCACGGATCAGAATCTCCATTGTTCCTGACATTGGTACTGCTCCCTCCTGTCTCTTTTGAAAATGATGTGTCAAACGGCTTTCAGCCCCTGTATCACGGGAATAACGGCACCTGCTTTAAGCCTGTGTTTTCCGGAAGGCCAAACATCAGGTTCATATTCTGGTACTGCCTGTCCGGCTGCGCCCTTTACCATATTGTCAATGGCTCCCATCATCACGACCCTCTTAGTTCTGGGATCAAGCTTGAAGTTTACGTCTGCAAAATTGCTTCCCTCAACCCATCTTGTCTGGGGAACTCCCGGTTCTAAGAGGCGGACAAAATATTCATTCTTATAATATTTCTCATAGGCGGCTCTGATCTCTTCTTCCGTTACATCTTTTGCAAGAGATGCGTAGGCTGTTACCAGAATGCCCCGGTTCATGGGAACCAGGTGCGGGGTGAAACTGATAGTAACGGGTTTTCCTGCCGCATAGGACAGCTGCTCCTCAATCTCAGGCGTATGGCGGTGAACGCCTACCCCGTATGCCTTGATATTTTCATTTACCTCACAGTACAGTGTCTACCTTTGCGCCTCTTCCTGCCCCTGAGGTGCCGGACTTGGCGTCAATGATCAGTGTATTGGGATCAATGATTCCTTCTTTCACTAAAGGATATGTGGATAAAAAGGAACAGGTAGGAAAGCAGCCCGGATTGGCAATCAGCCTTGCATCCTTAATCTTGTCCCGGTTAATCTCCGGCAGTCCGTAAACAGCTTCCTTAATATATTCCGGTGAACCATGCTCCAGCTTATACCACTGTTTATAAATTTCCACATCCTTAATACGGAAATCTGCGCTGAGGTCAATGATCTTTACTTTGGAAAGAACATCCTCATTTACCAGAGTGGAGCATAAGCCCTGGGGAGTAGCGGTAAATACCACATCCACCTGCTCTGCCAGTTCCTTCATATTGTCATCCATACACTCTGCATCCACCAGTTTAAACATATTCTGATAAACAGATGCATATTTCTGGTCAATGTAGCTTCTGGAACCGTACCATTTGATCTCCACATCTTCTCTCTGAAGCAAAAGCCTTGCCAGCTCTCCTGCATATCCTGTGGATCCGATAATTCCTGCCTTAATCATCATTCATACTCTTTATATAAGAAACCATTCATATTTAAACATCCCGCTAATTGAGATTTTTTGAGGGAAAATGAGCCGTTCTTTTTCCCTGAATCTCTCCCTCTGGAGTTTTGATTTCATAATTATACATCCAAGATGCATAATATGCAACATTTTTTTATTTTTTTATTTTATACTTGCATTTTCCCGATGTGGTGTATATTTATGAAAGATTGTTGAATATGATTTTGGAGGATATAACGATGAAAGAAAAAGTTGTTTTAGCTTATTCCGGCGGTCTGGACACCACTGCTGTTATTCCGTGGTTAAAGGAAAATTTTGGATATGACGTAATCTGCTGCTGCATCGACTGCGGTCAGGGCAAAGAGTTGGAAGGTCTGGAAGAGAGAGCAAAGCTTTCCGGCGCTTCCAAATTATATATTGAAGACCTGGTAGATGATTTCTGTGATAACTACATTATGCCCTGCGTAAAGGCAGATGCTGTTTATGAGAATAAATACCTGTTAGGTACCTCTATGGCCCGTCCTGCCATCGCAAAACGCCTGGTTGACATCGCCCGCAAGGAAGGTGCAGTTGCCATCTGCCACGGTGCTACCGGCAAGGGAAATGACCAGATCCGTTTTGAATTATCCATCAAGGCTCTGGCTCCGGACATCAAGATCATCGCTCCCTGGAGTATGACCGATGTATGGAAAATGCAGTCCCGTGAGGATGAGATTGAATACTGCAAGCAGCACGGCATCGATCTTCCCTTCGATCACAGCCACAGCTACAGCCGCGACTGCAATATCTGGCACATCAGTCATGAGGGACTGGAGCTTGAAGATCCTTCCTTAGAGCCAAACTTTGCAAATATGCTGGTACTTGGCGTTACTCCTGAGGAAGCTCCCGATCAGGGCGAATATGTAACCATGACCTTTGAAAAGGGCGTTCCCACCAGCGTAAACGGCGTACAGATGAAGGTTTCCGATGTGATCCGCAAGTTAAATGAGCTGGGCGGAAAGCATGGTATCGGTATTGTAGATATTGTAGAAAACCGTGTAGTAGGAATGAAGTCCAGAGGCGTTTATGAGACTCCCTGGCGGAACCATCCTGATGGAGGCTCACAAGCAGTTAGAGGAGCTGGTTCTGGACCGCGCTACTATGGATGTAAAAAAGGACATGAGCAACCGTATGGCTCAGATCGTATATGAAGGAAAATGGTTTACTCCTCTGCGCGAGGCTGTTCAGGCATTCGTAGAGTCTACTCAGGAATATGTAACCGGCGAGGTTAAGTTCAAGCTCTACAAGGGCAACATCATCAAGGCCGGAACCACCTCTCCTTACTCCTTATACAGCGAGTCCCTGGCTTCCTTCACCACCGGCGACCTCTATGACCACCATGACGCAGACGGATTTATCACCCTGTTCGGCCTGCCATTGAAGGTTCGTGCAATGAAGATGGCTGAGATGAAGGCAGAGAAGAATAGTAACTAAATATTTTATAAAACAAAGAGAAGGGCATTGTAAAACGGAATTCCTATGGAAGCTTTCCGTTTTGCAATGCCCCTGTTTCATTGAATTCCTCATATTAGAAAGATTTTAACAGAATGTTTGAAACAATTAAGTTACAATTAATTACAGTTACAGTTTGCGGAAACTCAAAAAGAAAATGAATCTTGACAGCCGCAATAAACGTTGTATAATGATAGCAACAGAACCCACCACGCCTCTGATTTTTCATGCGCAACCCGGCGAGACTTTCGACGGAGTGTTACGATAAGCACTCCGCCATTTTATTTCATATTTTGTTAGGCCGCTTATCCGCTGTATCAAAGGAGATGAACGCCATACATATGAAACGTTTCATCTCCTTTTTAGAAAAACAACAGCTTAAAGCCCGGCTCTACAATACCTCCAGTTCTTCAACATACCTGACCTCCTGAAAACTGGAAAAATCTGCAATGACCTGAACATGATCGGCAGGAGCATTTAAATCCACAGAATACAGCTCCCACCAGATCTCCTGTATCCTTGCTCGATTGATCTCTACATCATAAATCTTGGAATTTTATCCCTCATCATATGGATAAATTCTCCCAGAGCTTTCATGGACTTAAATTCTGCAAAAAAACTGATTTGCTTTGCATTTTTGCGAAGACGGGTATCCAGCTTTGACATACACGAAAATACTAAAAGCAAAAAAATTCCGCATGTGATAGCTCCGGCATAAAACCGGCTCCCCACTGCCAGCCCCAGACAGGCAGAAGCCCACAGACCGGCAGCCGTTGTAAGTCCCTTCACCTGTTTGGAAGTGATAATGATGGTTCCAGCGCCGAGAAAACCGATGCCGCTTATGACCTGGGCTCCCAGTCGGGAAGGATCTCCTGTATGAAATGTTTCAAACAGAAAATGGCCGGTAAGCATCACCAATGCACTGGCCATACACACGATCATGTATGTGCGCAGACCGGCAGGACGTCTCCTCTCCCGCGTTCAATGCCTAAAACTCCCCAGAAGAAGAGCCAGCCCAAGGCGCATGACCGTTGAAAACAGATTCACATCGGAAAGCATGGCGATCATATCCCTCACCATCTCAATCTTCTCCTCCTTCTCCCTTTCCCGCAGCTTCAAAACCGCTATCTCAACACAAATAATCCCCCGGATTCTTTAATATGCTTCCTGTGCTTTCGTTCCTTCCATAATGGACACACCGTTGCTCGTTCCAAGACGGCTGCACCCTGATTCCACGTATCGTTTCGCATCTTCCGTAGTACGGATACCGCCGGAGGCCTTCATCTTTGCCGGTATCTTCAAGTATTTCTTAAACAGCTCAATATCTTCAAAATTTGCACCTCTGGAACCATAGCCTGTGGATGTTTTAATAAAATCCGCATGGGTACTTTCCACAATGCGGCACATGGCTTTAATCTGCTCCTCATTGAGATAGCAGGTTTCAATAATAACCTTGAGAATTTTTCCTCTCTCATGGCACAGCTGTACCAAAGCGGCTACCTCCTGTTCCACGTACGCCTCATCTCCTGGATCAGACGTCCTACATTGATTACCATATCGATTTCATCTGCTCCATTGTCCAGAGCTTCTCTGGTCTCAAACAGCTTCGTCTTAGTAGTATGAGTACCAAAAGGGAAGCCTACTACGCTGCAGACAGCCACATCGCTTCCTGCCAGCTCCTTTGCTACCAGCGGAACATTACAGGGGTTCACGCACACCGACGCGAAATGATATTTCTTTGCTTCGTCACAGATTCTGATAATATCCGATTCCATTGCAAAAGGCTTTAAATATGTATGGTCAATATACTTGTTCAATTCCATTTTTCCTCCATGTTTATGCATTTTCCCTTTGATGCAGGAAGCACAGGTTTGATTCCTGTGCTTCCATACGTTATGATACTTGTTTATTTAGCTAAAAGAGCTTTCGTCTGCTCGGAGATTGCTGTTACAGCCTGCTCCGGTGTATAAGAAGGCTCCTCAATGCAGCGCTGAATCTCTGTCATCATGATCTCAGAGTGGATCTGTGGATAATCCTCATTGATGGGTCTTGGAATATCCGTGTACTGCATCTGCTCCAGGGCAGTCTTGGCATTGCCATTAGCACTGATATACTCCTGATATACATCTGTATCTGCTGCAGCCTGGCTGGAAGGTACATAACCAGTCTTTGTAGCCCAATATGCTGCAACCTCAGGGCTGGTTAAGTATTTCAGGAAATCCATGGTAGCTGCCGAATCTTCTTCCAAACCAGCCATCATTACCACATTCGCTCCTCCGGTAGGAACACCAAACCGGGTATTTTTAGGAAGGAATGCAGTCCCTACTTCAAAATCACAGGAGCTGTTCAGAGTACCCAGATCACCGGAAGATGTCACAATCATGCCAGTGATACCCGCGGAGAAATCTGAGCGGGCTGCTTCATAGGAATTGTACTCTTTTCCTGGAGGCGCCTTCATGATGCCTTCACTGATCATGCTCTTCCACATAGCCAGAGGTTCTGTTCCCTGTCCGTTGTTAAAGCCTATGTCTGTCTCATCCTCATTCAAAATCCGTCCATCCGACTGCAATAAATGCTTCAGAACTCAGGCGTCAATGGGCATCTCAAATCCCCATCGCTCGTCGGGATATAGAAAGCTTTGCAGCATATTCTTTCAGTTCATCCCAGGTCTGAGGCGGAGCTTCCGGATCCAATCCCACTTCTTCAAACATATCTTTATTGTAGTAGAACATAGGAGTGCTGCGGTTAAAGGGAAGCGCATATAATCCCTCTCCCCAGTCACAGCTGCTCATAAGGCCTTCAAAAAACATACTGGTATCCAGCCCTGTCTCCTGAGCCAGTTCTGTCATATCCTGAAGAACGCCATAATCTGCAAACATTTTTACGGCCCATTTCCAGCTGTGCTACATGAGGCATCTCGCCGGAAGTAACTGCTGTCTGCAGCTTGGCTGCCATATCATAATAATTTCCCTGGAATTCTACCGTCACATGAACCTTGTCCTGGCTGGCATTATAATTATTTACAATCTCTTCAATCGTCTCACCCATACCGCCGCTTAAACTGATCCAGAACAGAACTTCCGTAGCATCGGGATTCACAGCAGCTGTCTCCCCAGCCTCTGCCTGAGACTGGTTTTCTCCCTGAGCTTGCGTCTGCGCCGCCTCCTGAGTCTTTTCAGCGTCCGCCTGGCCGCCTCCGCATCCGGACAGCAGCGAGGTCATCAGCAATGCGCTCATTACCAAAGCTCCTCTTCTTTTCATAAAACGTACCTTCCTTCTCCTCCTTGTAGGAATTTATTTTAAAATTTCTTTTAAAACCGTACCTTTTGCATCTGGCAGATCGAACCCGAAAATCTTTGCAAACGTAGGTGCCTCGTCGATGATCCGCTGTCTGGGGATCACTGCCCCTTTCTTCACGTCCGGTCCGGCTATCATAAATACAGGCTGTGGGCCTTGTGGGGCAGATGGCCGTGAGACGCTACCGAGAATTTATAATCGGAATTATCCGGCTTCACTAAAACTTCCCCGGTGCAGGCAGCTCCAAAGCTTGTCCCTGCCATTCCTTCCAGCACATACTCAAAATCTCCGGTAAGATGCTGCTCTTTCTCCACCTCTTCCTTATTATATACACATTCCACACCATAGGCAGGATTCTTCCTCATCTGGTACAGCAGCGCTTCCAGCTTATCCCTCACCTCTTTGTCTGCCGGATCTTTTAACACCACCTGACAGGACAGCGAGGTTGAATTACAATAAGCATCCCAGCTGGCAATCCTTCCATTTCCATCCAACCGGATGAAGCCTTCTTCTGCTAAAGAACATTGGGATTGAACATCTGCTTCACTGGCAAATGGCCATGATCGCTGATCACTGCAAAATTTGTATCTTCATAAACCCCTGCATCCATAGCAGCCTCCATCAGGCGGCCAAGCCAGTCATCATTGGCAATGATCGCCTGGTTCACAGCCGGCCCATGAATCCCATTGGCATGTCGGGTATGATCCAGATGGGCCAGATGAATAAACAGTATATCCGGCTGATAACGGCGTATGATATCGCAGGATGCACCTACCATCATCTGATCCATAAAGGGCTGGGTGGTTTTCTCAGCTTGTGCCAATGGCGCTCCATAACTCCCGCCTCAAACATGTTTTCACTGCATCCTGTCTTTAAAATAGGTCTGGGATCCACTTTATCATTCTCAGGCCAAATCTCTGCCACCAGCCAGTCCACATTGGGATCTGCTCCCATACAGGGCCAGCCCACGCACGCAGTCGTAAGCCTGCCGGTGAGCCACATCCAAATGGTATCCACCTTTAGATCCTTATGGTACCAATACCAATCCGGCGAAGGATTTCCCACATCTAACTTCTCGTTATGGTAAATTCCATGGAACTCCGGCCAGGTTCCCGTGATAATGGATGCATGGGCGGGATATGTGAAAGAAGGATAGACCTCCTCATCCCGCCTTCCGCGTAACAGCCTTGATCCAGTATCTTCTTAAAATTAGGAAGAGTTTTTAAAAATTCCATGTCCTCGTCAAACAGCGAGTCCACCGACAGTACAACTAATTTCTTTCATGCAGCCTCCGTTTTTATTTAATTCCAGAATAAGCAAATGCCTTGCGAATCTGTTTATTTGCAAACAGATAAACGATCAGGATCGGAACCACCAGAAACATATTTCCAGCCATCAGGACATTCCAGAGCCTTCCGCCCTCCTGGCTGTTCAACATAGCCACACCGATCGGCAGTGTGCGGTAAGCATCCTTAGTCGTCATGATAAGCGGCCAGAAATAGGAATTCCAGCTGGAAATAAAGCTGAGAAGTCCAATCGTAAAAATAGCCGGCCTTGCCATGGGGATCATAATCCTCAAAATGATTTTTAACTCTCCCGCATCATCCAGTCTGGCCGCCTCAATAATCTCCTCCGGGATCTGCATAAAATACTGCCGGAGCAGGAAGATTCCAAACGCGTTGGAGATAAACGGAAGAATTTGGGGAATCAGGCTCTGGAGCAGCCCTGCCTTGCTGAACATCAGATAAATAGGAATAAAGGTAACCTGCTGAGGAATCATAAAACCAAGCAGTACGATACCAAAGAAAAATCCCTTAAAACGGAATTTACATCTGGCAAAGGCATAAGCTGCCGGTACAATCACCAGATACTGAAGTACCAGAACAGTCAGGCTTACAATCAGGGAAATCTTAAGAAACGTTGCCACATCCACCATTTCCAACGCCTTTACATACCCTTCTGTTGTCCAGTTGGTAGGGAGCAGGGTAGGCGGATAAATCGTTGTCTCCTTATACGGTTTAAAAGATGTAAATACCATCCAGATAAAAGGATACGCGATCAGAAAGATTAAAAGAAGCTTTTAATGCCGCATTCAACGCTCCTCCCAGAATGCGTCCCTTTTTTTCATAACTGTCTTTTCACGTCGCAGCCTTTTATTGATAATGTACCTTCTTGCCCAGGAAGAAGAAATACAGGAAGGTTAAAATTCTACCATAGTCAAAAGCACTACTGCCTCTGCCGTCGCCGGTCCCAGCTTTAAGTACTTAAAAGCATCCGAATAGATCTGGTATACCAACGTGTTGGTGGAGTTCACCGGGCCTCCCTGAGTCATCAGATTTACCGTCTCAAACACCTGAAAGGAACTGATGGTAGCCACAATCGTAGTGAAAAACAGAGTAGGACTGATCATAGGCAGGGTAATCCGAAAGAATGTACGGATTTTGGGTGTATCATCAATCTCGGCAGCCTCATAAATGTCCTTTGGTACTCCCTGCAGAGCCGCCAGAATTAAGAGTGAATAATATCCCAGGCTTTCCACACCATCATTCCTACCAGAGATGCCAATGCAGTTTTACTGCTGGCTAAAATGGGAAGGGCTTTAGCCCAGTGTGCGCAACACATAATTGATTGCTCCAATCTGGGGATCCATGATCCATAAAAATACCGTAGATACAGAAACCAGAGAAATAATATGAGGGGTAAACACTGCTGCTAATGTCACACTGTTTAAACGCTTCTGAGCTTTTCCATTCACCCATACAGCAAGCAAAGTAGCCAGCACCATAAGATTGCCACCAGACCAACGGAATAAATAAACGTATTTTTCAGAGTCGTGTGAAAATCCACACTTTTGAACAGAGTGATAAAGTTTTCCAGGCCTACAAACTCCCTTACTTAAAGGCTTCCATCCCGAGGCTGGAGTCCAGCAGGTAAAAATAGGGTAAATCGTAAAAATCCCCAGAAGCAGAATGGATGGAAAAATCAGAAGATAGCCTTTTAAGGCATCCTTGCGGTCATGATTCCAAAAGTTCCCCTTCTGTTTTACAGAACCTTTTTTATCCTCCATACTCTACACCCCTTTCTCCACCTGTTCCAAAGCCTTTTTAATCTCCTCTGTCACAGGAATGCGGTTTCCGTCCTCCCCAAAGGCAAAGACATTCTTTTCCCGGATGTACAGACGGCATTCTTGACCTTCAATATCATCCTCCGTCTTTACCATCACCTTCCAAAGGCCGTTTCAATCGAATAGTTCATCTCAGCTCCCAGCTGTTCCTTGGTAATGATCCGTCCCTGAATGGAAAGACAGACGTCTGGATCAATGAGGGAAGTCTTTTCCGGCCTGAATCCCACCTGGATCCCTTTCACCATATTGCTCACAATATTCATGGGCGGCGTACCAATAAACTGGGCT
>SCPP01000217.1_pt1 | contig 56633 bp, 66 predicted proteins | sample 6106811 | NCBI WGS metagenome assembly SCPP01 (sample SAMN10720449, study PRJNA508395) | human gut metagenome | isolation source: Participant 2 stool, 15 month | host: Homo sapiens | collected 2018
TGGCGGTGGAATTAAGCGACACACATACTACCAGGAGGCATGAATCTGGAAACCAAACAACATCATAAAGAGGACGCCCTGTGGCATACCAAGGCAGGAACCTGGAGTGCGGTATGAACTGATAGAGATTGTATTCGGGGAAGGCAGGACAGAGGAATGGTTCGATTACACCGAGTAGTTCATACACCCCGGAACATTCGACATCATAACCAATGCCAGACAGAGGAAATGGTAAACTTCATTCCATCATTCAGAGTAAAGAACACCCGCTCCCATATCCGCAGGATACTGGTGGAGCGAGAAATGGAGATGAGATAGTGGCATCCGTGGTGGTCAGCAGCTCGAAGAACAGGTGCTGAACCACCACCAGACCACAAACGATTACACCATCATGGAGACGGCCGCATCAGCCGTAACCTCCGCACCGTCCAGAACGGTAACAAACCACCCGGAAGGACGCACTGGAGATATTAGCATGGAAGGGAACGCTGCCGCAGGTGCAGTAAGTTCCCGCACTATCGGGAATAATGTCAACCCACGCACAGGCACGCTGTTGGGCGGTGTGATTTTGCAGCGATAGTGGTAAGAAACACCAGACCACAATTCTAAACGGAGCACAGCGAACACAGGCAAGCGTACGGCCTGTGCCGAGGGTGGCAGGGAATGGCATCACATTCCAAAATAACAACATAAAGGAGGAACAACGATGGCAGGAGTATACGAAGAAGCAGTGCTGACAGCCAAAGGAATCGCCCTGCTCGCCAAGGCACAGGAAGATGCACAATCAAACTGACCAAGGCCGCAACCGGAGACGGATCATATTCAGATGGCGAAGCACTCACAAACAGAACTGCTCTCAAATCCAAGAAGCAGGAGTTCGCACTGATCACAGTGACGACCCAGAACCAGTCCAATGTATATGTGAAATTTATCACAAATAAGCAGGACACCGGAAACCTTAAGAATGGCTACTACGTGAAAGAGGTCGGCATTTATGCACATAATCTGACGAGGGGAAATCCTCTACGCACTGGCAGTCGGAGTCGCAAACCAGTGGGATTATATGCTGCTACAACGACCTCCTCCGTCCACGATTACCATGGACTTCTTGACCGAGGTCGCCAACGCAACAGATGTAACTATCGTAACACCAAACAGTATGTACCTTTACGACCAGACCACTGGGATGGATATGTGTTTGGTGTGGATAAAGGACTTTATACTACGAGGAGGTAGAGGAATAATGGAAAGACATACATCGCAGACAAAGGAAACCCTCGACAAGTGCTATGCGATTTTTATCCGCAGACGGAATCTATGGCTTTATTGAGCACATGGATGTTTTAAGTCCGACAGCACGAATCGAATACATCGGACAGAACAAAGACTTCCTCCGATTTCACTCAACAAGGACACCGAACAATGACACTCAACAGTTGGGCGGATCTCTGATCATCGTGGCAAATAAGCCGTGGATGGTAAGGGCAGACGGAAACACCGGACTACAGACTGGATGAGAACGACTACACCAAGAAAGAGGACGGTACTACTGGATGTTTCCAACACAAGCTACAACGGCGGAGCGTTCTCGTGGCTTCAAGATTTACAAGCAGGAGTATATGCTCGGCAATGATCGTGTCGTTAAATTCTCCATGAGGGAAAGAGATTGATTCCGAGCCGTCGGATTTAAAGACCCGAGCAACAATGTACTGGAGGGTGTATGGATTCCGATGTTTTACGGTTCAATCCTCGAGCAGATACTCACACCAAAGATGGTGTGTTCTGGCAGGATTGCAGCCTTGCTACAATAACACCACGGACAAAGAGCATACCGCAATCGCAAACTCTCAAACCGTGCAGCATTCCTCGGTGGCGGAATCGTTCAGACAATCACTGACCTTCTGATCATGTTCGCAAAGAGCACGAACTCACAGGAAGCATACGGCTATGGAAATTCAAGCGGATACGATGCGAGCCTTTGCGCCGACCAACGGAGTGAAACAGAACGCAGTCGTAGGTGGCGGACAGTTCTACGGAACAAAGGATGCGAAGTCACTCAACAAGATCTTCCATCCCCAACGGCAGATACAAGCGGTCAGCAAGAACTACACCTACGATGTGACCGGAGCGAAGTAATTATGAAGTTACAGGCATCAGCCTTCCGAAGATGCTTAACGATGACGGAAGCATACAGAAATATGGTATTTTCTATCCGCATAAGTACCAGACTGTTCCCGGCTTCGAGCAGTTCCGGTTCATCCGCAAGCGGAAGCACATCCACTGGCGGCTGTGATGGATTATGGCAGAATGTCGAGATTGTGGCGTTCGCCCTTCGGTTCGGTTATTGCCACTACGGTACGAATGATGGCCGCTACTTGAATGTGAACTACACTGCCGGGCATGCCTACTGGGGCATCGCCGCCGTCCTTCTTTTACCACCTGTCGGGGTCGCAGCGTAAGCAACCGTGATAGGGTCTAGGGGTCTGCGTTAGCAGAATTCCCCAGTGGAACAAAATCGGATTTTAATAGCGTAAGGAAGAATAACAGGGGCGCAGGACTGCGTCACCTCGGGCGGTCGCCCTTCGGTTCGGTAATTGCAACAACGGTACGAATGATGGTTTGCGCTACTTGAATGAACAACACTGCCGGGAATGCCAACTGGAACATCGAGCCGCCTTATTCTATCTTAAACGGAATAACAACCCAAAGCAGTCCTGCTTCCTACACCGCTGACCTTTGAAACAAGGTTTACTCACCATTACTGGGAAGATGAGTGGAAATGAGTCCGACACAGGACGCACGGTAAAGCGGTCGCACCTGCCGTGCGTAGGAGATAGAAGAAAAATATCTTATAGGAGTACTCAGCAGAATGCGAAAACACACACAGAAATCCATCTGCGTAATGAACCGGAACACGGTCACAAAGAGTACAAATATCTGTATCAACAAATGCTGAAGGATGATGTCATTCGGAAAGCATATAAGAAATTACGCAAAGGAAAAACCAAGAGAAAGAGATCCAGTACATAGACGCACACCTCGATGATGAGGTGCAGAAAATGTACGACATGATCCTAAACACAAAGCCGGAGGGAGTGGACGTCCCACACCCGGAACTGGCATACAAACCAAAGAAAAGAACCCCAAAGATCATCTTTGAACATGGGAAAAGACGAAAAATTTATATGCCGGAAATCCATGAACAATGGCTGCACCACATCATCGTTCTGGTATTAGAGCCAATCATCACAGCCACAGCCTATCCATACTCCTGCGGTTCGTTCCCAAAGCGTGGAGCGCACTACGGAAAGAGACAGATAGAGCGGTGGCTTTTGCATGACCCGAAGGGAACACGGTGCTTCGCCAAGATGGATATCCGGCACTTTTATGATAGTATCCGGCTGAAAATTTTGATGAGGGAATTGGCAATCCGAATCAAGGATGACTGGTTTTATACATCATCGAATTATGCCTGCAGGATTTAATAAAGGAATCCCTCTCGGATTTTACATCAGCCAGTGGTTAGCGAATTACCTATTAGAACCGCTCGACCGTCTAATTACAAAGATACCGGTCTGTCAAAGTTGCAGAGATATATGGACGACATCGTCATATTCGCAAGCAACAAGAAAATCCTCCACAGAACCATCGTGGAAATAATAAAATGCTCGGTCAGCGTTTCAGATTAAAGCTGAAGCACAACTACCAAGTCTGCAAACTTTACTACGAGAAGGGCAAGCGGAAGATAGGAAGGGCACTGGACTTCATGGGTTTTATATTTTACAGAAACAAGACGCTGATCAGAAAGAACATCATGCTATCCGCAACACGGTTGGCAAAGAAGATGGAGAGGTCAAAGGAAGCGAACCGTGGATACTTTCACAGACACATCGAAGCCATGCTGTCGTACATGGATGGTTTAACTGCACGGACACATACGACTGTTACCAGAGCAGGATAAAACCTTATATCCATGTAGCCGGCTTAAAAATAATATCAAAAATCAAAAGGAGGCAGAACCATGAAGGAATGCACAAGGAAAGATGCTCCGAGGAGCCGCAGGAGCTGCAGCTTGTGGCTGACGGCATCTACATCCAGAGAAAGAACATCGAGAAAGTGCAGCACGAAGCAACCGAGGGCATGGAAGCCTACATCGACTGGGAGTGCGATAGCAGGGAAATCACTGTATCGGAATACCAGATGTTGGAATCCATCAAGCAGATCAACACCGACAAGGCGATTGATGATTACACCGCACAGCTTATCGAGGAGGGATTGTTATAATGAGACTATTAATCGACAGTCTGAAAAGACTTTATGCCGCAGGCAGGCTGACAAAGGAACAGATCGCAGCCAGAGTGGAGAAGGGAACTATTGATGAAGCAGAGTACGAGGAAATCACAGGCGAGAAGTACAAGGCAGAAACCAAGGCAAAATAACTCCAATGTACCCACGCACATGGGAGCAGGTACTGCCATAAGCACATGAAAGAATGTGACCTCGACTGCAAGGAAAGCGGCACCTGTGCCCACTGCACAAATTACCACATACCGATGACGCAGTACCCATGCAAGCGGTGTGAGAAATTAATCAGAATTAAAGACCGTCCGGACAGGGCGGTCTTTTAGAGAGGAGGTGCAGCGCATGGATGTGACAGCAATCATCGTGGCAGCGAGTATCCCATCGGCACTGACTGGCTTCTTCTGGCTCATCGAGCAGAGTATACAGAAGCGTGCCGACAAGGAAAAGCAGAGCGGGAAGAACGGCAGAAGGAAGTAGATGCCAGAGAGCAGATCCGAGAGAAGAATGAACTCTGCATCATCAACTGCGTCAATGCTTCCCAAGACTCGGAGAAGCGACAGCCAGAGCGGTGCAGAGAATTCCGGACGCACACTGCAATGGGGATATGCACGCAGCACTCGACTACGCTCAGAAGGTCAAACATGAACAGAAGGACTTTCTGAACGAACAGGCACTAAAACAAATTGTATAACAGGAGGACAAAGCAATGAAGAAAATCGACTGGGTAAGAAAACTCACAAGCAGAAAACTGTGGACGGCAGTGGCATCATTCGTCTCAATGATGATCCCGCCACAGGCGGAACAGATAACACGGCAACGCAGGTAACTGCACTGATTATGGCAGGAGCGTCCGTGGTGGCTTACATCATCGGGGAAGGCTTGACCGACTCCGCCAACATCGGTGCTTCGGATGATACCGAGGAACAGTAACAGGAAACATACGCAGCAGGGCGGCCAGTAGGCTGCCCTATTTTATTACAGAAAGTGAGGAAACAGATATGGCAATCAAAGGTATGGACATTTCATATTGGCAGGGCAATGTAGACTTTGCCAGAGTAGCAGCAGACGGCATCAAGTTCGCAATCCTCCGTGAAGGATACGCACAGACGGTAGACGCAAAGTTCCGCCAGTATGTGGATGGCTGCAGAAAGAATGGCATCGAGATCAAGGGAGTATATCATTTCAGTTATGCACTCAGCGCAGAACAGGCAGCGCAGGAGGCGGCATTCTGCATCAAGCAGATGGAACAGGCGGATCTCGAAAAGATGTGATCGTATTCTACGATTTTGAGTACGACACCGTAAAGAAAGCCAAGGCAAAGGGAGTGACCTCGAAAGAATGAGTGCATCGCATTCACAAAGGCATTCTGTGAGTACGTGGAAAGCCACGGATACAAGGCAGGTGTTTATTCCAACATCGACTACCACAGAAATATGTATTCGGACGAAGTGCTCTCCAAGCATGTGTACTGGCTCGCAGATTACACAGGATCTCCGGACTATGACTGCGCATTCCACCAGTACACCAGTTCCGGAACAGTAAGCGGCATCGATGGCAAGGTAGATATGGACTACTACTACGGAGAGGAAACCAAAGAGAACTGGGCGAGAAGAAACCGTCACTGAGGTGGCAAAGGAAGTGCTCGCAGGAGACTGGGGAAACGGAGATGACCGCAAGAATAGACTGGCTGCTGCCGGATATGACTACGCAACGGTGCAGGCAGAAGTGAACCATTTGCAGGAGCAACTCCGCACCGAAAAGAGCGGCAGAAATCGCCAAGGAAGTCATTGCAGGACAGGGGAAATGGCGAAACCAGAAAGCAGAAGCTGAAGGCAGCCGGATATGACTACGCAGCCGCAGAAGAAGGTCAACGAACTTCTGTAATTGGCGATTGACTTATAAAAGAGTGGAGGTATGATGTGCCGCAGAGGGGTTCTAAAGGGGTAAGCACCCAGACGATGTGACCGACATAAATGTCGGGAACACTGCAATGCAGAACCCAGAGCGTGGCACACCGTGACCGCCAGAATAAGACGAAAAGCAACCCAGTGGAACAAACACCCACTGGGTCTTTTTATTGCCTAAATGGGGCGGATTTGAAAGCCAAAGAAAAACAGGGCAATGATTACCCCTGCGGAAAGATAAAGATTTTATAGACCTGCTCCGGGGTAAGAGAATATCTCCGGGCAATGAGACGGATATACTTCAGAGCAAACTCGCCACGACCATTCCAGATGGTGGAGAAGTTCGAACGGACATACCAATGGCCGCAGCCAAGTCCTTGTTTTATCTCCGTGAGCACGCATGATCGGCTCAAGCAATTCTTTATTCATGAGACAACACCTCCCTGCAGGAGAACCTGCTGACATTGTCAGAGCAGGAATCCGAAATCACAAGGCGAACCAGAACATCGCCAAACTTGTCAGTAATATCGAGCAATAACGAACACCAGTCCCTATGCCGACCTTGCCGGAATCAGAGAACCGACATCTATCATCAACCGCCCACTCGTCCACGGTAACACCGAGGTCGGTGCGGCACTTATCAATATAAATCATTTTATCAGATCCTTTCAGATTTTATCGCCGGAGTTTTACCGCCGGAAATTTATCGCCGTTTTCAAAAGGAACAATAAGCCATGTCGCCCATCGGTCTCGCCCGACTGGAGAGAGCGTCCAGTGTTACGGTACACCAGATAAGACCTCGTGCTCGGCTACACATCACCTAACCCTCTGCAACGCAGGAAACAAAATCAACGAGTTGCGATAGGCAATCGGTAAAACCAATAACTCCTCCTACCTTTAAGGCTTTCACATTAAAACCAGAACTTGTCAGACATCACTCAGACATGGCATTGTCCTTTGCTCCCCTCACGCTTCCGCCTTCTGGACTTAATCAGACATCGGTGGTTAGAGCCGGAGCAGATGCACTGCCCCGGACGGACCGGCTACATTCTGGAAAGCAGGAGAAGCAGACCAGAAACCACGATAAGCAACTCCGCTATCCGAAAGCCAGAACCGAAACTGAAACACATAACCGTTTCATTGACAAGACCTCCAATCGTGGTATATTTTGAGAAGCAAGGGAGAGAGGTAATTCTCCCAAGCCATCATCATAAGATGATGAATCGGATAACCGCTACGAGCGTTCCGATTTCCAATGCAAGCTGAGTAAGGGCTCGAACAACTTTACTCAGCTTATTTATTTTAGAAATCAAATCATCCAAATTCATCGGATGCACCTCCTTTTTAGGTTGTCTGTATATTACCTTGGGTTGCGGAGGTATTCAAGTCTTTTATAACCCATAAATTCAACAAAATATAACCATAAAAGCACCACTTCTTTGTTGGTATCTTATCCTTATTTATAAGTGTTTTGTTATTGAAATTTATAACTTTAACACCGATAATAGTAGAAAGAGACAAGGAGGTGCTGCCATGCGCAGATTTAAACAGTTATCCAGAGCCGACAGGTTGAAATTAGAAGCACTGCTGAAAGCAGGACACGGCAAACAGGAAATCGCTGACCAGATAGGAGTCCATGTCAGCACCATATACCGTGAGATAAAGAGAGGAACATACACACATACCAATTCAGATCTGACAGAGGAAGAACGGTACTCCCCAGACATCGCAGAGGATAAGTATCAACAGAACCTGCGAGATAAGGCCCAGACCTTAAGATAGGCAAAGACCACAGACTGGCAGAGTACATAGAAACAAAGATAGCAGAGGACGGATACTCGCCCGGAGCAGTCCTCGGAGAAATTAAAGCCAAGGGGTTGGAGTTTGAAACAGAGATTAGCAAGCCGACCCTTTACAGTTACATCGACAAGGGATATTCCTCACAATCACAAATAAGGAACTCCCAGTAAAAGGCAGACGGAAAAGAAGAATAAGAAAGTCCGCAGACAGGCGAGAGCCAACGCAGGTACAAGCATAGAGAAGCGGCCAGAGGACATCGACACCAGAGAGGAATTCGACACTGGGAGATGGACACAGTGGTAGGCAAGAGAGGGAAAGTAAACACAGCCTTCTGGTACTGACAGAGAGAAAGACTATAACGAACTCATATACCTTTATATGAGCACACGACTGAGCAGGTCTGCAAGCGACTGGATCAGTTAGAAGCGGAATGGGGAGAGCGATTCGGGCAGGTGTTCAAGACCATAACCGTGGACAATGGCTCGGAGTTCGCTGACTGGGAGGGAATGCAGCAGTCGGCGGCAGATGAGTCCGAAAAGAGAGTGACCGTGTTCTACTGCCACCCATACTGCTCCTTTGAGCGTGGCAGCAACGAAAACCAGAACCGACTGGTGCGAAGGAAGATACCGAAGGGAGAGAACTTCGATGACCGGACAGAGGACGATATCCAGAGGGTAGAGGACTGGATCAACGACTACCCAAGGAGATGTTCGGATGGAAAACCTCCGGCGAACTGTTCCATAAGAACTGGCGAGACTGGCATAAAAAGAATAGAATAAGCAGAGAGCAAAACGAAAAGAGGGTGGTCTGTGCAAATTTACCAACAAAACGCAAACAGAGTTATGCAAAATGATGAAATGATGTTTCGCAAGTAAAGTTTTGCATTTATTGCTTGACTTTTCAATAATAAAGAAAATGTATTTTTAGTCTTGCATTATTTGCTTGATTATGATAATCTAAACAAGTTGTGAGAAAAAGGGATGGTCCTCTGTTACAGAACCTGTATTAAGAACATCATAATATTAAGGAGGTCACACATGAATACAATTATTAAGAACATCGAAGATGCTCAGCTTAAGGCTCAGGCTCCTGAGTTCAGAGTTGGTGATACTGTAAGAGTATCAGCTAAGATTAAGGAAGGAAACCGTGAAAGAATCCAGGTTTTCGAGGGAACAGTATTAAAGAAGCAGGGAACTGGCGTTAGAGCTACATTTACAGTAAGAAAGATTTCTAACGGCGTTGGCGTTGAGAAGACATGGCCATTACATTCACCTATCGTTGAGAAGGTTGAAGTTGTAAGACGCGGTAAGGCTAGAAGAGCTAAGCTTAACTACTTAAGACAGAGAACAGGTAAGGCTGCTAAGGTTAAGGAATTAGTTAGATAATTTTGTTATTCACGGTAAGGGACATTTGAAAAAATGTCCCTTTACTTATATATAAGCGACAGGAAAGGTCGGAATATTATGAGATTTTTTCAGAGAAGATATCAGGAAAATACTACATTGCTTAATATATGTAAATATGTAGCAGATGTATGTGTTGTAATAGTACTTGCTTATGTTCTGGTTACATTCATATGCTGCCGTTCTACAGTTGTTGGTAATTCTATGGAGGAAACGCTGTCTAATGATAACACTGTTCTTATAAACAGAATATCATATGCATTTAATGGACCTAAGCGATTTGACTGTATAGCTTTCGAACAGGATTCTGTTGATTCCTCTAAGATATACATAAAGAGAGTAGTTGGACTTGGGAAACAGTCCAGATAAAGGATGGCAGAGTATATATTAATGATGTACAGCTTGATGATTATGTTGATACGACAATACTTACTCCAGGTGCAGCTGCCAATCCTTATAAACTTGCAGCTGATGAGTATTTTGTACTAGGAGATAACCGTAATAATAGTGAGGACAGCCGTTTTGCCAGTGTTGGAATGGTTAAACGTAAGAATGTTGTAGGAAAAGTATGGATGGTAATAGAACCGTTTGATTCATTTGGTTTTGTTAAATAATGGAGAGATATATGGAAGAGAAGAAAAGAGCCATTAACTGGTATCCTGGTCATATGACTAAGGCCAGAAGAATGATGGAAGAAGATATAAAGCTTGTTGACCTTGTTATTGAGATTGTGGATGCAAGAATACCGTTAAGCAGCCGGAATCCGGATATTGATAAGCTGGCTAAAAATAAGGCACGTATTGTATTATTGAATAAATCGGACCTTGCAGATGACACAGTAACGGATGAATGGATAACATATTTTAAAGATAAAGGCTTTTACTGCCTTAAGCTTAACTCAAGACTCAATGTAAGCAACCGTGCAGTTAATAATCTTATAACTGCTGCATGTTCTGCTAAGATTGAAAGAGACAGAGCAAGAGGAATTAAGAACCGTTCCATCAAAGCTATGATTGTTGGAATACCTAATGTTGGTAAATCAACATTTATTAATTCATTCACCGGAAGAAAGAGTGCCAAGACAGGTAATAAGCCGGGTGTTACAAAAGGAAAGCAATGGATAAGAATTAATGGAAGTGTTGAGCTGCTTGACACACCGGGTATACTCTGGCCTAAGATAGAAGACAGAAATGTCGGTGAAAGACTTGCGATGATTGGTTCAATTAATGACCAGATTCTTAATATTGAGGAGCTTGCATTAGAAACTATAAAGTTTCTTAAGAAGAGTTATCAGCCGCAGCTTTATAGCCGTTATGATATAACAGAAGATATATTTGATAATGTTGATACTGAAACAATGATGAATCCTGAAAATGCTGCTGCACTCTGTATTATGGAACATATTGCCAGAAAACGTGGCTGTATTAAGAAAGGTTCAGATATTGATTATGAAAAATGTGCTGCATGTATTCTTGATGATTTCAGAGAAGGAAAGATTGGTACAATCTCACTTGAAAGACCTTAATTAAGATACCGGAAAGGAAAGCTATGACACTTAAAGAGGAACGTGAACTTAAAAAAGCAGCAAAACTGGAGGCTGAGAAACAGCGTATTGAAGCTATGCGTGAATATGAAGAAATGTATGATACATTTTCTTATATATGTGGAATAGATGAGGCTGGAAGAGGACCGCTTGCAGGTCCTGTTGTTGCAGGTGCAGTAATTCTTCCTAAAGGAAAAAGGATTCTTTATGTAAATGATTCCAAGAAATTAAGTGAGAAAAAAAGAGATGAACTTTTTGATGTTATAAAAGAAGAAGCACTTTCATACGGAATTGGAATTGTATCTCCTGAAAGAATTGATGAGATTAATATATTGCAGGCAACTTATGAAGCAATGCACGAAGCAGTTAATAAATTATCTGTAAAACCCGATATACTTCTTAATGATGCAGTTACAATTCCGGGAATTGATGTTAAGCAGATTCCAATTATTAAAGGTGATGCCAAGAGTCTGTCAATTGCATCTGCAAGTATTCTTGCGAAAGTAACAAGGGACAGAATTATGACCGAATATGATTCTTTATATCCGGAATATGGATTTGCCAGGCACAAAGGCTATGGAACTAAAGTTCATATTGAAGCAATAAAAGAGTACGGTCCATGTCCTATACACAGAAGAACATTTATTAAGAATTTTATATAGGTGAGCGTATATGAATATTAATATGTCCGATTTTTTCAAAAATAATATATCATCAGGCAGCCAGACCACAGATGTTAATGTGTCGGAAAATGTATCACATGAACCGTCTGGAAGCAATAATGCTGCACAGGCTGCTGGCATGAAAATATTAAATTCTCTTATGTCAGGTGACACATTTACAGGGTATGTCAGTCAGTTAAATGGGAATAATGCATATATTACAATGAACAATGGAGCACAGATTCAGGCTAAGCTTATGCAGGGTGCTTTAATTAATATCGGACAGAATGTGACTTTTATGGTGGAGGATAACTCTGATAATAAAATTTCAATCAAACCGTTTTTAGCTAATGAACAGCAGGCAGTTCTTATTGATAAAGCATTGGAGGCTGCAGGTCTCGGTGCTACTGATGATAATATTAATATTGTCAAAGAACTTTTGGGACTTGGCATGCCGGTTGATGCACAGACATTAGGGAATATGGTTAAATATTCCATGAAATTTCCAGAAGCCTCACTTAATACCGTTGCCAATCTTATGAGACTTGAGATTCCTGTTAATGAACAGAATATCCGCGAGTTCCAGATGTATGTTCAGTTTAACGGACATATTGAAAATCTCTTGTCAGATATGGAGAATGGCATAGTTAATGACCTGTTAAAGAACAATCAGGATATTATGGATTTTCAAAATGTTATTACAGGCATGTATGAGGGGCTTGATGGGGAAGAAGTCAGTTCATCAGCCGCTGGCGATGTCCTATCGCAACAGACAATTGATGAATTAAATAATATGCTGTCTGATTCAGGAGTGAAACTTAATAATGATATCGCAGAAACTTCTGTGAAGGAACTTATTAACCAGCTTGTTGAAAATGATAGTCTTAATTCTCATAATTTTCAGAAAATTATCAATTCAGGAAGTTTCAGAGAGATTCTTCATGCTGTAATTAATGATACAATGAAGCTTACTCCTAATGATATACAGGAAGGGGAGGAAGCTGTAAGCTCATATTATAAGCGGATAAGAAAAAATGTGGCAAATATTGAAAATTCACTGAAATCAGCAGGTAATTCAGCTCCTGAACTTTCGAAGAGTCTTTCTGACATAAAAAGTAATATTGATTTCATGAATGATCTTAATAAGAATATGACATATTTTCAGATGCCGCTTAAATTCTCGGAAAGTGAAGGTAATGGGGAACTGTATGTATTCACTAATAAAAAGAATCTTACCGGAAAAACAGATAACATAAGCGCAATGCTTCATCTGGATATGGATAATCTTAAATCAATGGATATATATGTCAATCTGTCTGGGGGTAACAATGTATCAACTAATTTTGTTCTCGAGACAGAAGAACTGCTTGATTTTGTGTATCAGCATATAGACAGACTTAATGCCCGCCTTGAAAAACTTGGATATAATACACATTTTGAAATGAAGGTAGCAGCTGATTCTTCAGACCGTCTTGATTTTGTTAAGGATTTTATAGAAGCAGAGGCAAGACCAGCTGCAGGTGGACAATACATATTCGATGCAAAAGCATGACAGCTTTATCTAAAGAAGGAGCAGCATATGGGAAAAAAAAATAATGATGATAAGCCTAAAATAGCAGTTGCACTTGAATACACTCCAGGGGAACAGGCACCAAAGATACTTGCAACAGGACGTGGGTATATTGCTGAATCAATTATTGAAAAGGCTGGAGAGGCTGATGTTCCTGTATATGAGGATTCTAAGCTTGCTGATACTTTGTCAAAACTTGAAATAGGAGAAATGATTCCTCCGGAACTATATACCGTAGTTGCAGAGATTCTTGTATTTGTAGACGAATGCGACAGGATTAAAGGGAAAGTGGGTAAATAATGGCTGTTAATAAAAGAACTGCCGGTGCAGATAAAGAACAGCTTGCTGCCAGATATCTTGTTGATAAGGGGTACACTGTTCTTGAACGGAATTTTCGCAATAAAACAGGTGAGATAGATATTATCGCAAAGAAAGATAATTATATTGTATTTGTAGAGGTCAAATACAGAAGTAATAACAAATATGGATATGCAGTCGAAGCTGTAAATTACAGAAAGCAGCAGATAATAAGGCAGGTTGCACAATTCTATATAACAACAAGATATAAAAGCTGTGATATACCATGCCGTTTTGATGTCATAGGAATAGATGGCGAAACAGTAACACATATTAAAAATGCATTTTAATAAGGATTATAATCATGAACATTAAATATATTGATACAGGAACACTTTATGAAGGATTAAAAGGAGCTGTGGTTAATAATTCCACAAGAATATCACAGAAGAATGGAATTCCTTATATTGAGTTTACACCATTTGATGAATTTGACTGGGTCACTCTTCATTTTTCAACAAGAGATGGTGGAGTGAGCAAAGGGATATATTCAAGCATGAACTTTTCTTTTGACAGGGGCGATGATTATGAAAATGTATATAAGAATTATGAGTTATTTCTTGATACAATGAATATTAAGCCTGAAAACTGTGTTTGTACAAAACAGACACATACTACCAATGTGATTGCTGTTGATTATAATATGGCAGGAATGGGACTTACAAGAGCAAGAGATTTTGATAATGTTGACGGACTTGTAACTAATGAACCTGGTCTGTGTCTTATTACATATTTTGCAGACTGTGTACCTGTATATTTTATTGATCCTGTAAACAGATGCATAGGTGCATCACATTCAGGATGGCGTGGAACGGTTGCAGATATAACACATGAAACGGTACAGCTTATGAACAGAACTTATGGGGCAAAGCCAGAGGATATTCATGCATTCATAGGACCATCAATATGTCAGGACTGTTATGAGGTTGATGAATCAGTTGCAGAAAAGTTCAGAAGTGCTTACAGCCAGAATGAAATCGGTATGATACTTTATCATACGACAGGAGATAAATACCAACTTAATCTTCAGGCAGCTAATTATTTTAATATGATTCATGCTGGAATAAAACCTGATAACATAGGTATATCTGACATATGCACAAGCTGTAACAGTGACTGGCTCTTTTCACACAGGGCTTCACATGGAAAACGTGGCGTTTTGTGTGGATTTATGAGTATATGCAGATAATATATTAAAAAGCCAGAACAGATGTTTTGATGATAATCTGTTCTGGCTTTTTTTTTTGTTATGTTCCTGTTTGTATCTGGCTCTTAATTCAGCTTCCTCAGAAGAAAGCTTTGCCCGGCCTTTTTTGCCAACCCTGTTATAAGCAGATATATTGCTGCAAGTATTGCGATAGGAATAGCTGCTGTAAGTATTGTCGATAAAGTCTCTGTAAATACACCATTTTCAAATACAGATTTTTTAACACTTGTATACTGGGCTGAATTGATTATATATCTGATGTTATTAATCATCTCATCAGTGATTTCATTATCCTTCGACTGAAGAGAATACATATATATATATCCGCGTGCTACAGTGTAGTATTTTCTTGTATAAATTGTCTGCTTTTCGTCTGATACAGATGTAACCTCTGTCCTGAAATATGGACGGTCGTTAATTATATCTATAGCCTTGCCTGTCATTGTCTCTGTCAGGCCATCTTCCTGCTTGGCATTCTCTGAGTCAATATATTGCAGGAACATGCCACTTAACTGATTCTCATCCAGTTCATCAAGGTTAGAAAGTGATGCGCCTGCTTTCATTCCGACAACAGCAATTTCGTAAGAAATATCTTTTGAAAATGCTTCAAGATATATATTAGATGCTTTCATTGAGTTCTGTACTTCATTGGCATCCTGTGCGCCAATATCCTTAAGATATGCATTATTGCCTGTTGTTGTCTGCGTAAAGCATATCAGTTCCTCAGGAACTTTTAATTTTAAATCAATTGCAGAGAACTTATAAGATGCATCTGCTGCCAGTGCAGTAAAAGATGGAAAAATAATTGCCGATATAAGAACCAATACCGGAATAAATGTTAATTTTTTGCGGGAAAATTTCACAAAACACCTCCTAAAGTGCTTAAAATCAATATTTTGTATGATATCACAGTGCTTTACAAAAGCAATTAAACTGATATTATATTATAGATTGCGTGTATTAATTTTTGTAAATTTGCTATAAGAGCAAGGAGGAATTATGAGTAAACCAATAGTTGCTGTTGTCGGAAGACCTAATGTTGGTAAATCAACATTATTCAACAGTCTGTGCGGACAACAGATTTCAATAGTTAAAGATACACCGGGTGTTACAAGAGACAGAATCTATGCCGAGGTAAGCTGGCTAAACCACAATTTTACACTTATAGATACCGGTGGTATAGAGCCGGATACAGGTGATATTATCCTTTCGCAGATGCGTGAACAGGCTGAGATTGCCATTGAAACTGCAGATGTAATTATATTTATGACTGATGTTAAGCAGGGACTTGTAGATTCAGATTCTAAGGTTGCTGATATGTTAAGACGCTCACACAAGCCTGTTATTCTTGTTGTCAATAAAGTTGACAGCTTTGAGAAGATGATGCCTGATGTATATGAATTCTATAATCTTGGAATTGGAGAACCATTTCCTATATCAGCCGTTAATAAGTTAGGTTTTGGTGAAGTACTTGATGAAGTGGTAAGTCATTTCCCAGAGGGTTCAGATACTGATAAAGAAGATGACAGACCTAAGGTGGCTATAATAGGTAAGCCTAATGTTGGTAAGTCATCAATCATCAATAAGCTTGTAGGCAAGAACAGAGTTATTGTATCTGATATTGCCGGTACAACAAGAGATGCTATTGACACAGCTATCAAATATAATGGTAAAGAATATGTATTTATTGATACAGCGGGACTACGCCGTAAGAGTAAGATTAAAGAAGATCTGGAGCGTTTCAGTATCATAAGAACTGTTGCAGCAGTTGAAAGAGCTGATATTGCAATTCTTGTTATTGATGCTACGGAAGGTGTTACAGAACAGGATGCCAAGATAGCCGGAATAGCGCATGAAAGAGGCAAGGGTATTATTATTGCTGTTAACAAATGGGATGACATAGAGAAGAATGACAAGACTATCTATGAGTTTACGAATAAGATTAAAGATACTCTTGCATTTATGTCATATGCTGAGATTATATTTGTTTCTGCCAAGACAGGTCAGAGACTTAATAAAATATATGAATTAGTTGATCACATTGTTGATGCACAGACTATGCGTATTCCTACCGGTGTGCTTAATGAAATTCTTACAGAAGCAGTTGCAATGAAGCAGCCACCTTCAGATAAGGGTAAGAGACTTAAAATCTATTACATGACTCAGGTTTCGGTAAAACCACCGACATTTGTTATGTTTGTTAATGATGTAGCACTTACACATTTTTCTTATACAAGATATATAGAAAACAGAATAAGAGAATCCTTTGGATTCAGAGGTACATCTATCAGATTCATCAACAGAGAACGTAAGGAGAAAGAGTAATGTTATTTAAAATAGGTGTTCTTATATATGGATATTTTGCCGGAGCACTCATTCAGGCAGGATACTGGATGGGAAAGTTCAATAAGATTGACATCAGGGATTATGGCAGTGGCAATGCGGGAACTACCAATGTTATGAGAACTCTTGGCAAGAAAGCCGGAATTGCAACTTATCTTTTAGATGCATTTAAAGCAGTTATTGCTGATATATTGATACATTTTCTTATAGTACCACATACTGCAATTCCGGAAATGCTTCTGTTTCTGTATTGTGGACTTGGAATCGTGCTTGGACATAATTTTCCGTTCTACCTTAAGTTTAAGGGTGGAAAGGGAATAGCAGCATCTTCAGGTGTTGTTATAAGTCTTATGCTTTTCCCTAAATACTGTTTCATGTTTACAGTTTTTGGTATTGTCTTTTTTGCACTTGTAGCCAGGATAAGCCGTTATGTTTCACTGGCCTCACTTATAGGCATGGCAATGTTTTTTGTAGAATTTCTTATATGGGGATTCTTAGGCTGGCTTCCATTAAATGGAACAGACCTTGTTGAAGGTACTGTTATTGTTTTCGCTCTTGCAGCGCTTGCATTTATCAGACACCGCAGTAATATTGTAAGACTGGTTCAGGGAACAGAACGAAAAATCGGTGAAAAAAAGAATTAATTTTTGATGCGCTTATGCGCAGATTGGAGTATAATTATGGCAAATGTAAGTGTTTTAGGAGCAGGAAGCTGGGGCTTAGGTCTGGCTTTACTTCTTAATAACAACGGACACAATGTAACAGTATGGTCAGTTTTAAAGGATGAAGTTGATATGCTTCAGACTGAAAGAGAACATAAAAGATGCCTTCCGGGTGTAAAGATTCCTGATAGTATTACTATTTCAGGAGATACAGAGAATGTAATTAACAGTGCAGATGTACTTGTACTTGCAGTTGCATCTCCTTATACCCGTTCTACTGCAAAGCTGATTGCACCTTTCGTAAAGGAAGGACAGATTATTGTAAATGTGGCAAAAGGTGTTGAGGAGCATACTTTATTAACACTCTGCCAGATTGTAGAAGAGGAGATTCCTTGTGCCAAGGTTGCTGTTTTATCAGGGCCAAGCCACGCTGAAGAGGTAAGCCGTGGTATTCCTACAACATGTGTCATAGGTGCACATGAAAAGGCAACTGCTGAATATTTACAGAACATTTTTATGAGTGATGTATTCAGGGTATATACAAGTCCTGATATGCTTGGAATATGCATAGGTGGTGCATTAAAGAATGTTATCGCGCTTGCTGCAGGTATTGCGGATGGGCTTGGCTATGGTGATAATACTAAAGCTGCTCTTATAACAAGGGGTAATGCTGAGATAACAAGACTTGGTGTTGCGATGGGAGCTAATCCTCATACTTTTGCTGGTCTTTCAGGTATTGGTGACTTAATCGTTACATGTGCAAGTATGCACAGCCGTAACAGACGTGCAGGAATCCTCATAGGTAAAGGATACACCAAAGACGAGGCTATGAAAGAAGTGCAGATGGTAGTAGAAGGTGTTTTCTCTGCAAAGGCAGCGTTAGAACTTTCTAAGAAATATAATATTGAAATGCCGATTGTAGAACAGGTTAATAAGGTGCTTTTTGAAGACAAGCCTGCTGCTGAAGCTGTTAAAGAACTTATGTTAAGAGACAAGAAAATTGAAATAGATAATTCTGAATGGAAGGAATCAGTCTGTATTAACAGAGGGAAAACTGATGGCTCATATTAAAATCTATCGAACAGAGCATACATTTCGGGCAGTCTTAAAGACAAACTTTCAAGATTTGAGATGTATAGATACAGCTTTATTGCGCCTACAGGATATGGTAAAATCAAAGTAATAAGAACTTTTAGAATTACTGGGGTATACTGTTTTATGGATAGATGCAAGAAGTTCAGAGATTTTTGGGATAATTTCTGCAATGCTGTCAAAATGTTTGATACATTGGCTGCAGCTTTTAAGAAAGTGGATTTCCTGATTCGGATTATGCTATTAATGAAGTTATTAATCTTTTATCTATTATGAATTCAGAGAAATTCTCTGCTCTGCTTGTGATTGATAACTTTGATGATATATTTGATGACAATATGTGTAGAATATTTGCTGCATCATATTTATCAACCACAGTAGGATTGAGATATGCATTTATATTAAAAATTAACTAATCAGAGTATTATTAATCTTATAACTAAGGATGATGCGTTGGGAATCACAAAAAGGATTTTGCATTTTCACAGGAAGATATTGAAGATTATTTCAGGCTTAATGAAATTATTCTTGATAAAGAAACTTCTAAAGATATATTTAATAAAACTCTGGGATGGCCATATGTAGTACATCTATACATGGAAGCCTATAGAATAAACATACCGATGCAGATAAGACTGTGCTTGATAAAGCGTATACATTTATTGAAAATAATGTGTGGCTGGAGTTATCTGATGATGAAAGACAATTTCTTGCTACCATGAGCGTATTTTCAAGCTTTAATCTTAACCAGTGCATGAAGCAGACTTTTTAGAAGAAAAATGTGTCTTAAACTTCTTAATTCAATTCCGTTAATTAATTATGATGAGCATACAAGAAGGTACAGCTTTAATCCTATGTTTGACGGATTCATTCTTCAGGTTCTTGACGAAATGCCTGTTGATGAAGTTACTAAGATTACACTCAGAGCTGCTGATACGAATCTTGATGATGGTAATTACTTTGAAGCGATGAAGCTTTACAGCCACTCAAAGGAATATAGGAAAATATATCAGCATAATATTGATTTTATAGATATATATCCTTATGTAATTAAGCAGAATAAAGATGTATTTACGGACATTGCCAATCACTACTGGGATATAGAAAAGAGGGACATTATGAATTTTCTTTGATTATATGTTTCTCACTGCTTATGTTTAATGAAAAGCATATGGTTGAAACACTTCTTACGGATATAACATCAGATATCTGTAAGGATTCAGTTTAAAGTGACAACAAGAAGAATTCTTACATGGCGGAGATACAGTTTATAAAAGCTTTTACAGAATATAATGATTTTGGAAAAATGAGAGAAGGTTTAATATTATTCTTTCTATTTCTAAATCACCTGTTAATATAATTGCCAATGGTTTTCCGTTTAATTTTGAGTGCCCTTCAGTTATGATGTTATATCACAGACAGTCTGGAGCATGATAAGGAACTTGAAACGCTTGAACAGTGTGCGCCTGATTATTACCGCATAACAAATGGGCATGGAAAAGGCTTTGAAGCTCTGATGCGTGCTGATGTTTTATATAACAGAGGTGACCTTGACGGAGCTGAGATTCTCTGTCAGAAAACAATCTATATGGCTGACAGCCGTAACCAGTATGGTATATATATTGCTGCATATTATATTCTTGCAAATATAGCACTCTACAGAGGATTTAATGATCAGTATAAAGGAAAATATGCACAAAATTGAAGCTGTGGCAGAAGGGATACCCGAAAATCAAATCGCTTGAAAGCTTTCGGATATATGCCATGCATGTATGTATTCTGATATAGAACATCAGGATGAAATTGCCGCATGGCTTAAAGATCAGAAAAGATTGAAGATTCCGTTAATTTCTTCTCTCTTAGTTTTGTTAACATTGTGTTTGGAAAATATCTTATACTTAATCGTGAGTATCATCATTTTCTTGGTATAAGCGGTCAGCTTTTAGGACTTAACAATCTTTTTCTTATATCCTTCCACAGATTTACACATATATATATCTTGCAATTGCGAATAAAGAAACAGGTGAGACAATTAAAGCCCATAAGTTTCTTAAAGAGGCCATAAAGCTTGCTGAACCAGACAGAATATATATGCCTTTTGTACATAATTACAGCAGCATATCTGAGCTTATGGCAGAAACTGTTATAGGCCATGATAATCAAGGCTTTATCAGAAATGTTATAAAGATTTCAAAGGGTTATGAAAAGGGTTAAATCAATAAAAAGCTGGACATGCCCTTGCAGATTATGGACTTACTGTACGTGAGGCAGATGTTGCAAAGCTTGCATCACAGAGATTTTCTAATAAAGAAATTGCTGAACAGCTCTTTATTGCTGAGAGTACTGTAAAGTCAATATGAAGGTTATATTTAATAAGCTGCAAATCAATTCACGCGCTGAATTAAAGAATTTTTGAATAAAATATAAAGGAACTGATATTTATGAGAGTAATAGCTGGAATTGCCAGAAGCATGCCTTTAAAGGCTGCTGAAGGTGACAACACAAGACCTACTACAGATAGAATTAAAGAAACTCTTTTTAATATGTTACAGTCAGATATTGCCGGATGTAGATTTCTTGATTTATACGCAGGAAGCGGTGCTATTGGCATTGAAGCATTAAGCCGCGGTGCTAAAGAAGCCGTTCTCGTCGAAAATGCAAGAGCAGCATTAGCTGTTATTAAAGACAATCTTGCATTTACAAAACTTTCCCTAAGGCTGTTATAATGGAACAGGATGTTTTATCAGCTATAAACAGACTTGCAGGAAAAGGAGTATTTGACATTATATTTATGGATCCTCCATATGGGAAAGATTACGAATATGACGTATTACTAGCATTATCACATTCGGATATTGTAGACAGATATACAATTATTGTAATTGAGGAGGCTCTTAATGTGCCTTTGGATTATATTAATGAGTGTGGTTTTGAGACAATAAAAGTCAAAAATTATAAAACAAACAAGCACATATTTATAAGACTAAAGGAGAGTGAATAACTGTGAAGAAAGCAATTTATCCAGGAAGCTTTGACCCGGTAACATTAGGACATTTGGATATAATAAGGCGTTCAGCAAGTCTTGTCGATCATTTAATAGTTGGTGTACTTAATAACAGTACCAAAACACCATTGTTTTCAGTAGAAGAGCGTGTTAATATGTTAAGGGAAGTCACTAAGGACTTGTCTAATGTTGAAGTATTAAGCTTCAGTGGTCTTTTGGTTGATTTCGCTGCAGAACATAATGTATCTGTTATTATAAGGGGATTAAGAGCTGTTACTGATTTTGAATATGAACTTGCCATGTCACAGACAAACAGAGTTGCAGCTCCTGGAATTGACACTATATTCCTTACAACAAGCCTGAAATATGCTTACTTAAGTTCAAGTATTGTAAAGGAAATGGCTATGTATGGGGGAGATATTCATAAGTTCGTTCCAGAAAGAGATTATGGGCAAGAGTCTATGAGAAGTATGGAATCACAAAATAATCAAAATACTAATAAAGGAGTATTACCATGAGTAGAATTGAGCAATTAATAAGTGATATTGAGAGTTATATAGATAATTGTAAATATTATCCATTATCTAATGTTAAAATTATTGTTAATAAAGAACAATTAGAAGACATGCTTACTGAGTTAAGATTAAAAACTCCTGATGAGGTAAAGAAATATCAGAAAATATTAAGTAATAAAGATGCCATCCTTGCAGATGCAAAGGAACAGGCGGATGCAATTATCAATGCTGCTCAGATTCAGACAGAAGAACTTATTAATGAGCATGAAATTATGCAGAGAGCCTATGCTCAGGCTAACGAACTTATTGAACAGGCTAGCACAGGCACAGTCTATCCTTAGATAATGCAACAGAGGAAGCCAACAGCATCAGATATGGAGCAATGCAGTATACAGATGACATGCTGGCTAAGCTTCAGTATATTATAGAACATTCAATAAAAGACAATAAAGAAAATATGATTCGTTATTATCAGGTCTAGAAAAATGTATTATCTGTTGTCAATAATAATAGGAATGAGCTTAGTGGTATTGAAGAAGGAGAAACTGAAGAAACTGTGCAAAACAATTCGGAAGATTCGATTCCACAGATACAGACAATAATGAATAACAATTAATAATCTTATAGTATATTTAATACATATATCAGCAGATAAGTCATTGCAAGTGTTACTATACACAGTACAAGTTTCTGATATATGTATTTTTATGCTTATATAACTGCTGCATATGCTTTTGTCTGCATAATAATGCATACTCCGCCAAATGCATCAAGTAATACTGTCAATAATACTGTTATATTCATAGAATTCCGGCATTTTTAATTATGGCAAGACCATTTGATATTTCAAATAAATATGATATTAACAAACCAACGGTATTGCTTTGTGAAAAATGCATTATAATATTTACAATGACAGAGAAAATAATAACGTAAGCTCCCAACGTCAGAGCAGTATTAATTGAACTGTCTACAGCTTCTTCAAAGAAATGGAATATCAGTTTTTGTCATTTTATATGTGGAGCATTGTCTTTTTATTATCTTTATCCCTAAAAACAGAATCACCATATATGAACATAATATTACCGGTGTATATGTCAGTGCAAGAAACATTGGCAGACTGATACATTTTCGAGGATATTAATATATACATAACTTATAAGAAACGCCGGACTGGGAATATTGATTATGCCGGCAAGCATGTCCCCGAGTCTATTTTCAGGATTATTTTTATTGTACCATGAGCAGATATAGGCTCCGTTTGAAAGCCTGTCATAAGACCTGTTATTACAAGTATCCATGGATTATTAATATTTTTGCTGCAGAATTCTTACAAGAATATTAGTGAGAATAAAAGATATAAATAATCCCGGAAATATTTTCATGCCATAAAGATATAGTCCGGAAATCACTCCGTGACACACAGGAACCGATAATACCGAAAACACAAATAAAAGAATAAGTATTATGCTTATCATACGACCTCTTTGACAATTGATATTTAATAATATTCTCAAAAAATTCTAATTATGTGTTATAATGAAACATAATTATGCAATAAAAGCTGAAATGGAGATTACAATGGAAATTCAGATGTGGAAGGAAATTCTTACACCTTACGATCTTGCGGTGGAAGAACTTCAGGTTAAATTTAATCATATAATTAAAGAGTATCGTCAGGCTGGCGTGTATTCACCGATAGAACAGGTTTTAGGACGTAAAAAGTATTTCCAGTATAATTGAAAAGGCACAGAGACGAGGAATTGATATTGATAAAATACAGGAAAACCTTTTTGATATTGCAGGAATCAGACTTATATGCCAGTTTACAGAAGATATATATACAGTCGTGAGGCTTATCAAGAAACGAAAAGACATGACTGTAATAAGTGAGAAGGATTATATTAAGAATATTAAAGACAGTGGTTATAGAAGTTATCACCTTATAGTCCATTATGAAGTTGAGACAGTGAAAGGTACTACTATTATACCTGTGGAGATTCAGATAAGAACTCTTGGCATGAATTTCTGGGCAATTATTGAACATTCGCTTCAATACAAATATGATGGTGAAATTCCTGCACATGTGAAAGAAAGACTAAATGCGGCATCAGATGCACTTATAACACTTGATAACGAAATGTCATCTATCCATGATGAAATTATTAATTCCCAGACCTACTTTATGGTTAAGGCAAATATTGTTTCAGATATATTAAGTACAATCCAGAATCTGTACAAGGTTGCCAATAAGCAGGTTGTTATAAAAATCCAGGATGAATTCTATGAAATATTTGAAAAAGGCGATGTTAATGAACTTTCAAGATTTTCACGCCAGTTGGATATAATTGCTGAGGATTACCGGGCACAGTCAGTGCAGTAACTCATTACAGAAACTATACAGAATTGAGGTATACAAAGTGAATTTACCAGAGAAATATACAGAATCAATGAAAATGATGTTAGGTGATGAATATGACAGCTATATAGAAAGCTTTAATGATAAGAGATTATATGGACTGCGTGTCAATAACCTTAAAATTTCAACAGAGGATTTCCTTAAGATATGTCCGTTTAAGTTAGAACCTGTTCCTTGGATTGAGAACGGATTCTATTATTCAGAAGATGACAAGCCTGCTAAACACCCATATTATTTTGCAGGCTTATATTATATTCAGGAGCCAAGTGCCATGACACCGGCAAATGTTCTTCCTATTGATGAGGGAGATGTTGTGTTCGATATGTGTGCAGCTCCCGGAGGCAAGTCAACAGAGCTTGCAGCCAAATTAAACAAAACAGGACTACTTATAACCAATGATATAAGCAATTCGCGTGCCAAAGCACTTCTTAAGAATGTTGAAGTATTCGGTGTTCCTAATCTGTGCGTCCTTAATGAAGACCCTGTGGGTATAGCTTCAAGATTCTCAGTGATTCTTTTGACAAAGTACTTATTGATGCTCCATGCTCAGGTGAAGGAATGTTCAGAAAAGACAATAAGCTTATCTAAAGCATGGGAAAAGATCCTACTTGAGTTCTATTCGCAGATTCAGAGGAATATCATTCTTGCCGGTGCTGACATGTTAAAACCGGGCGGTAAATTATTATATTCTACATGCACATTTTCAAAGCTGGAGGATGAAGATTCAGTAATACATCTTCTTACCAACAGACCTGATATGCACCTTATAGATATCAAGCCATATGAAGGTTTCTCACACGGCTTTGATACTGATGAAGGATATCATCTTGAGAAGGCTGTCAGAATATTTCCTCATAAGATGCCTGGAGAAGGACATTTTGTGGCATTATTTGAGAAAGACGGCGAAGATTATACATCTTCTAAAAGACCTGTATCAGGAAAGACAAAGCTTCCTGATGAATTAAAGGAGTTCATGGACAGCACCACATTTGAATATGACCCTGCTTATATCAATATAAGAGATACAAGGGTCTTTCTTACATCTCCTTATATGGCAGAGGAACGCGGTTTAAGAATTATAAGAAACGGTCTGCTGCTAGGTGAGCTTAAGAAGAACCGTTTTGAACCGAGTCAGGCATTTGCAATGGCACTTACTAAGGATCAGTTTAATAACTGTCTTGACCTTTCTGTTTCAGATGACAGAGTAATCAGATATCTTAAAGGAGAGACTATCGATATTGATGATTTTAATGTCAAATCTGGCTGGACACTTGTATGTGTTGATGGCTATCCACTTGGATGGGGCAAGAACGCTAACGGACAGTTAAAAAATAAATATCTTGCAGGCTGGAGATGGATGTAAATGTTTATAAGACTTGATAAATATCTTGCAGACATGCAGGTTGGTACACGCAGTGAAGTTAAAGAACTGATAAGAAAAAAGAGAGTCACTGTCAATGACAATATTGTGACAAAGCCTGAATCAAAGATTAATACAGATGGTGATTCTGTAAATGTAGATGGTAATGCTGTGGGCTATCATGAATATGAGTATTTTATGCTTAACAAGCCTGCCGGTGTTGTTTCGGCAACTGATGACAATACATGTACAACAGTGATTGACCTTATTAAAACTAATAACAGAAAAGACCTTTTTCCGGTAGGAAGACTTGATAAGGACACCGAAGGGCTTCTTATAATTACGAATGATGGTGCTATGGCACATGATCTGCTATCACCTAAAAAGCATGTTGATAAGACTTATTATGCCAAAGTTAAAGGTAAGATAAGTGATATGGAAGTTAAGCAGTTTGCCAACGGACTATTCGTTGATGAAGAGCTGACAGCACTTCCTGCCATATTAAAGGTATTAAGCTATAATTCTGATAAGGATTATTCTGAGATTCATGTAACAATACATGAAGGGAAGTTTCATCAGGTAAAGAGAATGTTTACTGCCATAGGTTCAGAGGTTCTGTTCCTTAAGCGTATAACATTTGGTGCATTACCACTTGATGAAAGCCTAAAAACAGGTGAATACAGAGCACTTACCAAAGAAGAGATATCAATATTACAACGAAACCAAATTAAAAGATAAGGAGAATTCCATGGTTAAGGATTTTCTTCCAATTAGCAGAGAAGATATGAAAAAAAGGGGCTGGCAGCAATGCGACTTCGTGTATATATGCGGAGATGCCTATGTTGACCATTCTTCTTTTGGAATGGCTATTATAACAAGGCTATTAGAAAGCCGTGGTTATAAGGTTGGCATTATTGCACAGCCTGACTGGAAAAAGAAAGAATCAATTACAATCCTCGGAGAACCAAGATTAGGATTTCTTGTTTCTGCAGGTAATATGGATTCAATGGTTAATCATTATACAGTCAATAAAAAGCACAGAAAGAATGACGCATATTCGCCTGGTGGCAAAATGGGCATGCGTCCCGATTATGCAACTATTGTATATTGTAATCTTATAAGACAGACATATAAGAAAACACCTATTATTATTGGTGGCATTGAGGCTTCATTAAGAAGAATGTCGCACTATGATTACTGGTCTGATAAGATGAAACATTCAATCCTTATTGATTCGGGTGCAGATATTATCTCTTACGGAATGGGCGAACATTCTATTGTAGAGATAGCAGAGGCGCTTGAAGCCGGAATTGATGTTAAAGACATCACATATATAAGAGGCACTGTATATAAAGCAAAAAGCCTTGATCACATATATGATGATTATATAGAGCTTCCAAGCTATGATGAGATTGCAGCTGATAAGAAGAAATATGCTGAGAGCTTCTATACACAGTACATTAATACTGATGCTTTCAGCGCCAGAATTCTTGTTGAAAAGGTTAAGGAAAAAATGTATGTCGTACAGAATCCTCCGGCGATGCCGCTTACACAGATGGAGATGGACGATGTATATTCACTGCCTTATATGAGAGATTATCACCCTGTATATAAGAAAATGGGTGGTATTCCTGCATTATCAGAGATTAAATTCTCTCTTACAAGCAACAGAGGATGCTTCGGCGGATGTTCATTCTGTGCGCTTACCTTCCATCAGGGACGTATCATACAGACAAGAAGCCATGAAAATATAATAGAAGAAGCCGAATTGATGACACATGACCCCGATTTTAAGGGATATATTCATGATGTTGGCGGCTACCACAGCTAATTTCAGAAGAACAGCCTGTGACAAGCAGTTAAGTAAGGGAGCATGTGTCAATAAACAGTGTCTTTTTCCTAAGCCATGTAAGAATCTTGTCGTGGAACACAAGGATTATATAAGCCTTTTAAGAAAGCTTCGTAAGATTCCTTCTGTTAAGAAAGTATTTATAAGGTCAGGCATACGATTTGATTATTGTATGGAAGATTCTGATGATACATTTTTAAGAGAATTGTGTGAGAATCATATTAGCGGACAGCTCCGTGTTGCACCAGAGCATATATCAGATAAGGTTTTATCAAGAATGGGTAAACCTTCAAGAGCGGTATATGACAGCTTTATTAAACGCTATAAAAGAATTAATGATAAGACAGGAAAAGAGCAGTTTGTAGTGCCATATCTTATGTCCAGCCATCCAGGTTCAACCATGAAAGAGGCTATTGAGCTTGCTGAATATGTGCGTGACTTAGGCTATATGCCAGAACAGGTACAGGATTTTTATCCCACACCGTCAACACTTTCAACATGTATGTATTATACAGGTTATGACCCAAGAACAATGGAAAAGGTATATACACCTGTATCCCATCATGAAAAAGAGATGCAGAGAGCACTTATCCAGTACAAGAAGCCTGAGAATTATGACCTTGTAAAAGAAGCACTTCTTGCCAACAACAGAAATGACCTGATTGGATTTGGTCAAAATGTCTTATTCCACCTAGAAAATAAGGAGCAGAAGTAATGAAAAGTAGAAAAAGGTGAGTTCGGTTATCTTGCCTATAAAAAAAGCCGCAATATGATTAAAACAATTATTGCATTTGCTGTTGTACTCGTAATATTTATCATTGGTTTCATAATATGGAAATCAAAGAATAACTACCTTACAATGCTTGCTGTTGTACTTGTTCTGCCTGCTGCCAAATTCGCAGTATCATACTTTGTTCTTATTCCACATAAGAACTGTGATGAAGAATTAAAGAGTGCTATTGAAGAACGTAAAGGCGAATTAAACAGCGTCTATGACCTTGTTGTATCCAATAAGCAGAAGCCTGTTGGTATTATGGCAGCAGTTATCAGTGATAACCAGATACTTGCCTATACAAGTGCTGCTAAAGCTGACAAGAACCTTTTCGAGACAAGTGTTAAGGAGTTCTTGAAGAATGAGAAGCTTACATGTGCTGTCCTTCTCTATAAGGATAAGGATACATATCTTGAAAAAGTTAAGAATGCAGCCTTGAATTTTGATGTGAGCAAGGAAAACAGCCTTGACAGAAAACAGTATATAACAGACGCATTACTAAGAATGAGCATGTAATTAAGCAGGTATTATATGAAAGAAATTAACATTGATGAAAAGCTCGCAGGTCAGAAGATGATGCGCTGTCTTGAGCGTTATTTATCCAACGCCCCTAAGAGCTTTCTTTACAAAATGCTGAGAAAAAAGAATATTACACTCAATAATTCCAAAGCAACAGGTGATGAGAAGTTAAAATGTGGTGATACAATCAAGATTTTCTTTTCTGATGAAACATTCGAAAAATTCTCAGCTGATAATAACAGAACAGTCAATGACGACTACTACAGCAGAATATACAGGCCACTTGATATAATCTATGAAAATTCTGATGTTATATTCATTAATAAGCCTTCTGGCATGCTTTCACAGAAGGCAAAGCCTGAAGATGTGTCACTTGTTGAATATTTAATTGCATACCTTATACATAAGGGAGAACTTAACGCCGGTGATTTAGCGTCATTCAAGCCGGGCATATGCAACAGATTAGACCGTAATACAAGCGGAATTGTAGCAGCCGGAAAGACTACTAAAGGATTACAGCAGTTATCGGAAGCATTTAAACAGAGAACCCTTGGAAAGTACTATTTGTGCATTGTAAAGAGAAGGGTTGATAAGCGTGCTTTAATAAAAGGATATCTGTATAAAGATAACAAAACTAATAAAGTGACTATAAGCAGGACTGAAACTAAAGATTCACTTCCGATTGAGACAGAGTATATTCCGGTATGTTCTAATGGCAATGTGACTCTGCTAAAGATTCATCTTCTTACAGGACGAAGCCATCAGATAAGAGCTCATCTTGCAAGTATCGGACATCCTCTTATAGGTGATTATAAATACGGCCAGAAATCTGTTAATGACATATTTAACAGACAATACAAAGTAAAAGACCAGATGCTTCATTCATATGAATTGGATATTCCGGATATGGACATTCATATATACGCTGCAATACCTGATTCTTTTAAAAATGTCATGAAAGGAGAACAGTTATGCCGACCTGGAATTCAAGAGGACTTAGAGGCTCTACATTAGAAGACCTTATTAATATGTCTAATGATAAATACAGGACTTCTCATCTTGCACTTGTCCAGAAGATTCCAACACCTATAAAGCCAATTAATATAGACCAGAGCACAAGACATATTACACTGGCATATTTTGACCAGAAAAGTACGGTTGACTATATTGGTGTCGTTCAGGGAATTCCTGTATGTTTTGATGCAAAAGAATGTGCAACGGATACATTTCCAATTCAGAACATCCATGAACATCAGATTGAATTCATGCGTGAATTTGAAAAACAGGACGGAATCTCCTTCATAATTATATATTTTTCTTCAAGAGATGAGTTCTATTATGTACCATTTTCTGATATAATAAATTTTTGGAATAGAAGTGAAAATGGTGGTCGAAAAAGCTTCACATATAAAGAAATAAATCAGAATTTCCGCATATATGCAAATCAGGGAATTCCTGTTCATTATCTGCAAACAATCCAGAAGGATATAGAATTACGATAGAAAGGCAGGGTTAGATGATTAGTGATAATCATAATGCTTATAATAACTATAATAATTATATTGATGAATATGAATTAGTTAATGGATATGCTGTTGTTGACAATAATTTTACTATTGTAACAGCTAATGAACCTATGTATCTGTTTCTTGGAATGTCAAAACATTATTCAATTATGGATGCTATTCATCAGGTTGATCTTGACGATTTTGTTGATGTTGCAAACAGCTTAAGACCTGGCATAAAGAAATCCATGTGTATACGGATGCGAAGAATAGATAATTCATACCGCTGGGTAATTGTTGATATTGAAAAGAGGGTTATACCTAATACTGATTCATCAGAATATCTTGAATTACATATATCTGATGTTTTAGTTATCCGTGAACTTAACAAAAAATTACAGCATCAGATTAACGCATTTAAAAATAAAACTGATGAAAATAAAAATTTACTAATTACGCAGCCAGAACCTGCCATCAAAGAATTCTGTTTAAAAAACATAGAAGCTGATAATAACTGCGAACTATCACTTATATATCTTGAAGTTGACAATTTTGAGCAGTTTAAAGCTACACATACTGATGATGAATTCCATAGAATAACATATGTAATTGAAGATACTATATTAAAAGCTATTGATGGCCGTGGTTTATTAGGCCGTCTGGATGATTTCAAATACATTATTGCTATTAAAAATATCAATAATGAAGTTAAGCTGCGTGCATTTTTGGAGCATATTAGGACCCAGATTTCATGGCATTGTAAATTTATTGATTCATCATATAATATAGAATTTTCTATTGGCATAGGAAGATATCCTGATAATGGAAAGGATTTAGATCTTATTAAGAAAAAAATCCAAAAAGCAATTAATATAGCACGTTCTAAAGGAGGCAACAGATATATAATCTATAAGGAGTTCCTGCACGGAGAAATCGAAGATTCTGATAAATAGTTTGTTGACAATAACTACATATTTATGTATAATTCATACAAATTTAGTGTGTTAGCATAGTATCACTTCAACGCATTAAAGCATTCAATATAACGAAAGGATATACATTTATGAAGAAAGATTTACTACATACACCAGAGGGTGTGCGCGATATATACAGTACAGAATGTGCAGAAAAGAAGGTCATTGAGAATCGTCTTCATGATGTCTGTGCATCATATGGCTATAACGATATACAGACACCTTCTATTGAATTCTTTGATGTATTCAATAAAGAACGTGGAAGTGTACCGTCTAATGAAATGTTCAAGCTTTTTGACAGATACGGAAACACTTTAGTATTAAGACCGGATATGACACCTTCCATTGCAAGAGCAACAGCAAAATATTTTGAAGACAGAGTTCTTCCTGTCAAGCTCTGTTATCTTGGCAATACATTTGTCAATGTAAGCAAGTATTATCAGGGAAGACTTAAAGAAAATACGATGCTTGGTGCAGAGCTTATCAATGATAACTCTCTGGCAGCGGATTATGAGATTATCTCTATGGTTATTGACTGCATGTTATCAGCAGGTCTTACTGAATTTCAGGTTGAGCTTGGTAACGTTGCTTTCTTTAATGGACTTTTACATAAGGCTGGCATTACAGGAGATTCTGCAGAAGAATTATTAAGACTTATCAAGGATAAGAATTACTTCGGTGTTGAAGAACTCTTAGAGAGTCTTAATATTGATGATGCAGTTGCCAAGGCATTACTTGAACTTCCACAGTTATTTGGCGGTACGGAGGTACTTGAAAAGGCTAAGTCTTTAACAGATGAAGAAGAGTGCATACAGGCTGTTAACAGACTTGAGGAGTTGTATGAGCTTCTTAAGAATAACAATTACGATAAATATATCTCATTTGATTTAGGAGATTTATCTGAACATGCATACTATACAGGTATTATTTTCCATGCATATACATTTGGAACTGGTGAGCCCGTTGTAAATGGCGGACGTTATGACAAGCTGCTTGGACAGTTTGGCTGTGACAAGGCATCTATCGGTTTCTCTATCACAATCGACAGACTTATAGCTGCACTTAACAGACAGAATATCCATATTCCACATGATGCCAACGGAACACTTCTTGTATACAATGCTGACAGGCTTGGTGATGCTATAAATGTATCTAAGAAATTAAGAAGCACTGGCGTTAATGTCTGCATGATTGAATATAAAGACAGCAAGTCTGATTCTCAATATATTGAATATGCTAAGGAATCATCATTGGTAAATGTAGCATTTATTGATGATGAATACACTTCTGATTCAACAATAAGAGTTATTGATGAATCAGGAAAAAATGAAAGAGCAGCTGTAAAAAGCCTTTTAGGAGGTACATTTTAATGAGATATATAACTATTGCATTAGCAAAAGGCCGTCTTGCAAAGAAGGCAATGGAGATATTTGAACAGATTGGTATTCCTTGCGAAGAGATGAAGGATGAAAAGACAAGAAAGCTTATCTTCACTAATGAAGAATTAGGATTCCGTTTCTTTTTATCAAAGCCATCTGATGTTCCTACATATGTAGAATACGGTGCGGCCGATATCGGTATTGTAGGTAAGGATACAATTCTTGAGGAAGGAAGAAGTCTTTATGAAGTATATGACCTTCAGATGGGCAAATGCAGAATGTGTGTATGCGGTCCTGAATCAGCAAGAGAAAAGTTACAGCATCATGAGCTTATAAGAGTTGCTTCTAAGTATCCTAACATTGCAAAGGATTATTTTAATAATATAAAGCACCAGACTGTAGAGATTATCAAGCTTAACGGTTCTGTCGAGTTAGCACCTATTGTAGGTCTTGCAGAGGTTATCGTTGATATCGTTGAGACAGGTGCAACTTTAAGAGAAAATGGTCTTGAAGTGCTCGAAGAGGTGTGTCCTCTTTCTGCGAGAATGGTTGTAAATAAAGCATGAAGATGGAGCAGGAGCGAATTAATAAACTTATTAATGATGTTAAGAAATATATAGAAACACAGGGCAGATAACAAGGAGGAAAATTCCTCTCCCTCTCTATGGAGTTCGGATTTTACTTCGCAAAACAAGGAGGAAATACAATGCGTATCGTTGAATTAACAGATGAAAGTAAGAATAATATTTTAGAGAATCTTTTAAAGAGAAGTCCTAACAGCTATGGAAAGTTTGAATCAGCCGTTGCTGAGATTCTTCTTAATATCAAGACAAGAGGTGATGAGGCTTTATTTGAATATACTAAGAATTTTGATAAAGCTGATATCAATGCTGACAATATTGTCGTAACAGAGTCAGAGATTGAAGAAGCATATTCTTTAGTTGACCCTGAGCTTATTGATGTTATAAGAAAGGCTATCGTTAATATTCGTTCTTTCCATGAGAAGCAGAAACAGTACAGCTGGTTTGATTCTAAACCGGATGGAACTATATTAGGTCAGAAGGTTACTGCACTTGCAAGAGTAGGTGTGTATGTACCTGGAAAGGCTGCCTATCCTTCATCAGTTCTTATGAATGTTCTTCCGGCAAAGGTTGCAGGCGTTGAGCAGATTATAATGTGTACTCCACCTGATAAAGAAGGAAAGATATATCCTACAACACTTGTTGCAGCTAAAGAAGCTGGAGTTGATGTTATATATAAAGCTGGCGGAGCGCAGGCTGTTGCAGCTATGGCATATGGTACAAAATCAATTCCTAAGGTTGATAAGATATGTGGACCTGGTAACATATATGTTGCCCTTGCTAAAAAGGCGGTATTTGGCTATGTAAGCATTGATTCTGTCTGGTCCTAGTGAGATTCTTGTAATTGCCGATGAGACTGCTAATCCTCGTTATGTTGCAGCAGATCTTTTATCACAGGCTGAACATGATGAGATGGCATCTGCAATTCTTGTAACTACAAGTGAAGACCTTGCACATAAGGTATCTGCAGAGGTTGATAAGTTTGTAGCTGAATTATCAAGAAAGGAAATTATCCAGAAATCACTTGATAATTACGGATATATTCTTGTTGCTAAGGATATTGATGAGGCTGTAGATGTTGCTAACGAGATTGCATCAGAGCATATGGAAATCGTTACAAAGAATCCTTTTGATGTTATGACTAAGGTTAAGAACGCAGGTGCTATCTTCCTTGGAGAATACAGTTCAGAGCCTCTTGGTGATTATTTTGCAGGTCCTAACCACGTTCTTCCTACTAATGGAACAGCTAAGTTCTTCTCACCTTTAAGTGTTGATGACTTCATTAAGAAATCGAGCATTATTTCATATTCTAGAAATGCTCTTGAAGCTATCCACACTGATATTGAGAAATTTGCTACAGCAGAGCATCTTACAGCTCATGCTAATTCAATTAAGGTAAGATTTGAAAATTAATTAGCGCACTGGCGCGGAAACGGGGATTATATGGCTGTATCTGAAATCAGACAGGCAACTGTAAAAAGAAAAACGAGTGAAACTGATATTGCTTTATTTTTAAGAATTGATGGTTCGGGAGAAGCAGAGGTCGATACAGGAATCGGCTTCTTCGACCATATGTTAAAAAGCTTTGCTAAGCATGGTCTTTTTGATCTTAAGTTAAAAGTAACTGGTGACCTAATAGTTGACTGCCACCATACTATCGAAGATGTCGGAATTGTACTTGGAGAAGCTATCAAAGAAGCTATAGGAGATAAGATGTCCATAAGAAGATATGGTGATATTATTCTTCCTATGGATGAAACACTTATCATGTGTGCCATAGACCTTTCAGGAAGACCGTATCTTGGCTTTGAATCTACATTTACAGCAGACAGCGTTGGATACTTTGATACACAGATGGTTAAAGAATTCTTCTATGCAATATCCTACAGTGCAGGCATGAATCTTCATATAAGAAAGATTGCAGGTGAGAACGATCATCACATTATTGAAGGCATGTTTAAAGCATTTGCAAAGGCATTGGATGAGGCAACTGTTAAAGATACAAGAATCAAGACAATTCTCTCTACTAAGGGAAGTCTCTAAATATACTTAAGGAGTTACATATATGCGATTATATCCAGCAATTGATGTTAAAAACGGGCAGTGTGTCCGCTTAAAGAAGGGACTTTTTAATGAAGTTACTGTATATTCTGAAAGACCTTACGAGATCGCTAAAGGCTTTGAAGAGGCAGGAGCACAGTTTATACATACTGTTGACCTTGATGGCGCTTTGAAAGGACACGGCGTTAATGCAGAAACTATTAAGAAGATATGTTCAAGTGTTAATGTTCCTGTACAGATGGGCGGTGGAATCCGTACTCTTGAGAACATCCAGGAGGTTCTTGACCTTGGAGTATACAGAGTTATTATAGGTACTAAGGCTGTTGAGAATCCTGATTTTATTAAGGCTGCCATTGACAGATTCGGTGCTGAACATATTGTTGTAGGTGTTGATGCAAAAGATGGTCTTGTGGCTATCGAGGGCTGGGAAAAGGTCAGTGATAAGACCGCACTTTCACTTGCACTTGCAATGAAGGATATCGGCGTACAGACTATTGTGTACACTGATATATCAAAGGATGGTATGCTTGCCGGTCCTAATGTTGAACAGACTAAGATTCTTTCTGATAAAACAGGCATTGATATTATTGCATCAGGCGGCATGAGCTGCATGGATGACCTTACACATATTAATGATGCCGGTATCCACGGTGCAATTATCGGTAAGGCAATATATGAAAAACGTATTGACCTTAAGGAGGCTGTAAATCTTTTTGAATCCGGAGCATCTTACAGCAAGGCATCTGCAATGCCTAAGGCTGATATTTCGTTTAAGGATTTAAAGCTTGACGCCAATGGTCTTATTCCTGTTGTTGTACAGGATTATGTCAATGGTGAAGTCCTTATGCTTGCTTACATGAATGAGGAAGCCTTCAATAAGACTTTAGAGACAGGCATCATGACTTATTATAGCCGAAGCCGTCAGGAGCTCTGGGTTAAAGGTCTTACATCTGGACATTTCCAGTATGTAGGTTCTCTTGACATCGACTGTGACAATGATACTATTCTTGCAAAGGTTCGTCAGGTTGGTGCTGCATGCCACACTGGAAACAGAACATGCTTCTATAGAAATATTAAAACATGGAACAGATAATTTATGGAATATAAATATATAATCACAGATATTAACAATAAAATCTTCTGTTGCATATATACTTCTGATAATACCTGCCACTATCTTAAGCCTTTAGATAGTGGCAGTGTTGTTGGTAACATATATGTTGGAAGAGTTGAAAATGTAGTTAAGAATATTAACGCTGCATTTATTGAGATAGAGGATAAGCAGAAATGTTATTACTCTATACCAGACAACAAAGCACCAATATTTTTTAATGAGAAAAACAATCCTGCAATATGTCAGGGCGACAGAATTCTCGTAAAAGTTATAACTGAGCCGCTTAAAACCAAACCTGCAAAGGTATCTTCAAAGATAGAGCTTACCGGCAATTATTCAGTTGTTTCCAACGATGTAAAAGGTGTTCACATTTCAAAAAAGATAAAATCTAATGAAACAATCACAGAGATAAAAAAACGTGTTGCTGACATTCTCATTCAGAAGCAGCAGGAAGCCATAGAAAAAACAGGCTATGATTATCTTTCAAATTTCGGAATAATATTAAGAAGCGGCTGTGCTGATGCTGATATTGATGATATTATTAAAGATGTAAACACATTGTGTGACGAATACACTGATATGCTCCAAAAAGCTGTTTTTTCAAAGTTCTATACACTTGTACATAAAGACAGACCTGGATATATTGAGGAAATTGTTCATCTGTCTGGAAAAGACAGTGTTGAGATTATCACAGATATTCCGGCTATATATAATGAATTAGAAACATATCTGCCTCGTAGCCGTAATATAAGTATCCGTATGTATAAAGATGAATTATGGCCTTTATACAAGCTCTATTCTATAGAAAAAGAGATAGATACCGCTCTTTCCAAGAAGGTCTGGTTAAAATCAGGTGGATATCTTATTATCGAACAGACTGAAGCACTTTCTGTCATTGATGTTAATTCTGGTAAGAATGTAGCTAAGGCAAAGAGCATGGAAGCAATCGAGGCTTCTGCATTAAAAACTAATCTTGAAGCCGCAGACAAGCTGTGCCAGCAGATTAAGGTAAGAAATCTCTCGGGAATTATTATCGTTGATTTTATTAATATGAATCAGAGAAATTGCGATATTCTGATGGAACATTTGAAATCTCTGGCAAAAAAGGATATAGTAAACACTACAATCGTTGACATCACCAAGCTTGGTCTTGTTGAGATTACACGAAAGAAAATTGGAAAAAGTCTGTCTGAAAGTCTTAATAAAGCCTGAAAATGCATGGAGGATTTATGGATAATACTGAAGTAAATATTTCACAGGAGATTCCTGCATACGAAAGAAGATATAGAAAGATATCAGAATGGTTTCTTAATTGTAAGCCGGCTTATGCAATTCTTAAATTCATATACAAATATATGGCTTATTTTATCGCATTTGCATACATTCTTCTTATAATAATGAGTTTTCATGGGACTTTCTTTTCTGAGACAACTCCGATTATGTTAAGAAACAGCGGTATAGTTGTTGAAACTGATAAATTTTTACTTACATCCAAGCTTATTCTGACACCTTTTACATCATTTATTCTTGTATCAGTTATAAGAAAATGTATTGATGCGAAAAGACCCTATGAAAAATACAATATAAAGCCCTTGTTCGTTAAAGATACTAAAGGGGAATCAATGCCAAGCAGACATGTTTTTTCCATTACAATTATTGCGATGTGCTGGTTTTATGTTTCTGTTCCAGTAGGGATTATAATGCTTATGCTTGTAGCATTATGGCAGCAAGCAGAGTGCTTGCAGGAGTACATTTGTAAGAGATGTTGTTGCGGATTCGCAGTAGAATTATATGTGGAATTGCCGGCTTATGGATTATCTGAAAATTTTAAAATATTTCTAAAAAACATTTGACAAATAGTAACTGAATGTATATTATATATTTTGTGTGCCGCTCAGTTAGGGTATAAGTGTATCTGATGTATGTCGGATTCCCCAAAACTGGCGAGTATTTAATTAAGGAGGATACCATATGTACGCAATTATAGCAACAGGTGGTAAGCAGTACACAGTTTCTGAAGGCGATACTATCAGAGTTGAGAAGCTTGCAGTTAATGCTGGTGACACTGTTACATTTGATCAGGTTCTTTTTGTAAACAACGGCGAGGCTAAGGTTGGTGAGCCAACAGTTGCCGGTGCTACAGTTACAGCTAGCGTTGTAGGCGAAGGCAGAGATAAGAAGGTTATCGTTTACAAGTACAAGAGAAAGACTGGATATCACAAGAAGAATGGTCATAGACAGGCTTACACAGAAGTTAAGATTGAAAAGATTAATGCTTAATTTTTGTATGGATGTTTGTGAGGTGTGTTATTCATGACTCATATAACTTTTTTTAAGAACTCTGAAAAAGAGATCACAGGTTTTTATTCTGCAGGTCATGCAGGATATGCTGAATCCGGCAGTGATATTATATGTTCTGCTATTTCAGTTCTGACAATCAATACTATTAATTCGATAGAGGCTTTTACCGATGATAAGTTTGATGTGTCAGTTAATGAGGATGAAGGAATTGTTATCTTTAAGATGGCTATGCCTGTTAGTCCGGAAACTTCGATTTTACTTAAGTCATATGAATTAGGTGTTAGTTCTGTGGCTGAGGATAATCCGAAATACTTATCAATTAGTGTTAAGGAGGTGTAACCTTATGTTAAATATGAATCTTCAGTTATTCGCTCATAAAAAGGGTGTAGGTTCTACAAAGAATGGTAGAGATTCAGAGTCTAAGAGATTAGGCGCTAAGAGAGCTGACGGACAGTTTGTTTTAGCTGGTAATATTCTTTACAGACAGCGTGGAACAAAGATTCATCCAGGTGTTAATGTTGGTCGTGGTGGCGATGATACATTATTCGCACTTGTTGATGGAACTGTTAAGTTCGAAAGAAAGGGCAAGGATAGAAAGCAGGTTTCTGTTTATCCTGTTGTTTCAAACGACTAATTTGTTTTTTAGCTCCAAGTCTTCGGATTTGGAGCTTTTTTCTTAATTTGTAAATGTTAATTCTAAACAGTTAACATAATTTAAATATAGAATGGAGGAAAGGTTATGTTTGCAGACAGAGTCCGCATTTTTATTAAATCCGGCAAGGGTGGAGATGGTCATGTAAGCTTCCGTAGAGAGCTTTATGTTCCTGCTGGCGGTCCTGATGGCGGCAACGGCGGTCATGGCGGAGATATTATTTTTATGGTCGATAAAGGCCTTAATACACTCGGTGATTTCAGACATAACAGCAAATATATTGCTGAAAGCGGCGAAGAAGGCGGCAAGAGAAGATGCACAGGTAAAGATGGTGAAGACCTTATAATTAAAGTGCCTGAAGGAACTGTTATATATGATGATGAATCCGGTAAAGTTATTGCAGATATGTCTGGAGATAACCTTCAGGAAACTATTCTTAAAGGTGGCCGTGGTGGTAAAGGTAACATGAACTATGCTACATCTACCATGCAGGCTCCACAGTATGCACAGCCGGGACAGGATGCACAGGAATTATGGGTTCGTCTTGAACTTAAGGTTATTGCTGATGTTGGTCTTGTAGGATTCCCTAATGTTGGTAAATCAACATTTTTATCAAGAGTAACTAATGCAAGACCTAAGATTGCCAATTATCATTTCACAACACTTAATCCTAACCTTGGTGTTGTTGATCTTGATGGTGGTAAAGGTTTCGTTATTGCTGATATTCCTGGTCTTATTGAGGGTGCATCAGAAGGTGTTGGTCTTGGACACCAGTTCTTACGTCATATTGAGAGAACTAAAGTCATTATTCATATTGTTGATGCAGCTTCAACTGAAGGCCGTGATCCTATAGCTGATATTAAGGCTATTAACAAAGAGCTTGAGAATTATAATCCTAAGCTTCTTGAAAGACCACAGGTTATAGCAGCTAATAAGATTGATGTTATATATGATGATGGCAGTGACCCTGTACAGGCTATAAGAGATGCATTTGAGCCGGAAGGTATTAAGGTATATCCTATATCAGCTGTTACAGGACAGGGCGTTAAAGAGCTGTTATACGCAGTCAGAACACTGCTTGATAACTTCAAGGACGAACCTGTATTATTTGAAAAAGAATTTGACTACGACGAGCTTATGGATAATCCTAACGAAAGCTTTGAAGTTTCTATTAACGAAGATGGCGTATACGTTGTCAACGGACCAAAGATTGATAAAATGCTTGGTTATACTAACCTTGAATCTGAAAAGGGATTTGATTTCTTCCAGAAATTCATGAAGCGCTCAGGTGTTCTTGATGAACTTGAGAAGCTTGGAATTGAGGAAGGCGATACAGTTATCGTTGGTGATTACCTTGAGTTTGATTACTATAAAGCATAATTAATAGGAGAGAATATATGACAAGCAAACAGAGAGCTTATTTAAAGGGTCTTGCAATGACAATGGATCCAATATTCCAGTTTGGAAAGAACAGTCTTACTCCTGAGAACACCGCAGCTATTGCAGAAGCTCTTGAGGCAAGAGAACTTATCAAAATAAGTGTTCTTAATAACTGTGCCGATGACCCTAGAGAAATCGCACAGATGGTTGCAGAAAGAACACGCTCACAGGTTGTTCAGGTTATTGGAAAGAAAATCGTTCTTTACAAGGAATCTAAGGACAACAAAAAATCATTTTACCATGATTAATTCAGACAAAATAATAGGTATTATGGGTGGGACATTTAATCCAATCCACAAAGGACACACAGGTATTGCCAGATGTGCTTACGAACAGTCTGATATTGATGAAATATTATTCATGCCTTCAGGCACACCTGCTTATAAAGATAATTCTCCAATTGTAAGTGCAACTGACCGTTGTAATATGGTAAAGCTTGCAATTAAACCTTTTGATTACATGTCACTTTCTACGATTGAAACTGACCGTCCCGGTAATACCTACACAGCCGATACACTTGCACAGATATATGATTCATATAAGAAAATATATTTTATAATAGGTGCAGATTCGCTTCTTTATATTCAGGACTGGTATCATCCTGAGTATATATGCAGCCATTGTCATCTTTTATGTGCTAACAGGGACAATAATTCAGCCAGTGTACTTATAGAGCAGAAACATTTTCTTGCTGATAAATATGGTGCGGTTATTGATTTTATTGATGTTCCGGAACTTCCTTACAGTTCAACTGATATACGAAAGAAGGTTGCAATGGGTCTGTCAGTAAAAGAAGATGTCGGCGAAGAAGTAGAAGAGTATATAAAGTCCAGAAAACTTTATGTTTAAGAGGTTTTATTATGGATAACAAATATATTGAACAATTAAGAACACAGGTAAAAGACGCACTCCGTACAGACAACATGCGATACCAGCATACACTTGGTGTTGCTAATACAAGTGCCTGTCTTGCCATGTGTCATGGTGCAGATATGAACAAGGCGTATATTGCAGGTCTTCTTCATGATTGTGCCAAATGTGTTCCTGATGATGTAAAGATTGCTGAATGTAAACAATACGGACTTCCAATATCAGATATTGAGCTTGAAAGTCCTTATCTGCTTCATTCCAAGCTTGGTGCATATTATGCAGCACACAAGTACAATGTTGAAGATAAAGAAATATGCTCTGCAATCCAGTGGCATACAACAGGAAAGCCTGCAATGACTTTATTAGAAAAGATTGTATTCATTGCAGATTATATCGAACCTTATAGAAATAAAGCTGATAATCTTGATGACATAAGACATATGGCATTCACAGATATTGATATGGCGGCTTATGTGATATTAGACGACACCCTTTCGTATATAAGAAAAACCGGTCGTAACATTGATACACAGACGGTAGACACTTATGATTACTACAAAGGGATTATTAAAGAAAGAGAGAATTAAGATATGGCAGATTCCAAGGAAATGTTAAAGGTTATCATAGATGCATTACAGGATAAAAAAGCTGAAGATATCAGAGTTATAGATATAAGTAATGTATCTGTTATCGCAGATTATTTTGTTATAGCAAGCGGTAGCAATACCAACCAGATTCAGGCTATGGTAGATAATGTAGAAGAAGAGATGTTCAAGGCTGGCTTCGATGATCCTAAGGTTGAGGGGTATAATACAGCTTCATGGATTCTTCTTGATTATAAGGATGTTATTGTTCATGTATTCTCTGAGGATGACAGAGCATTCTATAATATTGAACGTATATGGCGTGATGGTAAAGAGGTTGATATTAACAGCCTGTAATGTTTAGAACGGCTTCCCGGAAGGGACTCTGCCGTAGGTATATAGATAATCAGAACCCGCTCGGTCTCGGACGCAGCGATACTAGGTTCGCTACTTGCTGCAGCTCACCGTGCCGGCGTCCTCAAACGGTTCTGATTATCTATATACCTACGGCATCGTATGCCACCGGGAGGATGCAGTGCATTACGGTTGTTAATTGTGGGATAATAAAATATATCCAGCTATAGATATATTTAAATGACGCCGTGAGAGCTTGTTTTGCTGCTTTGGCAGCTCACCAAGCTCTCACGGCTGGTTATCGGATTTTATATATCTATGGCTGGATTTTTCAAATTAGTCAATACCTAATCTTATAAGTCCAATTACTTTTCCTAGTATCTCGCAGTCGTCTACGATGATTGGTCCATGAAATCGTTCTCTGGCTGGAGTCTTATGTGTCCATTCTCCTTGTAAAACGCTTAACTGTTGCGGAATCGTCTACAAGTGCAACAATTACTTCTCCATTAGAAGCTGTATTCTGCTTTCTTACTATTATCTGGTCGCCTTCGTAAATTCCCATATTAATCATGCTGTCGCCTTTGACCTTTAACATGAATACTTCGCCGCCTTGGCATATATTCTGATGGAATAGGGAAGTACTCTGTTATATTCTCAACAGCAAGAAGTGGCTGTCCTGCGGCAACCTGACCTAATAACGGAATATTAACAACCTCTCTTCTTGAAAGATTAAAATTATCATCAATTATCTCTATTGTACGCGACTTAGTCGGGTCTCTTCTTATATATCCATTCTTCTCTAATGACTCAAGATGTGCATGAACAGATGATGTAGACTTAAGATTAACTGCCTGGCATATATCCCTTACTGATGGTGGATATCCCTTATTAAGAATCTGTGATTTAATATATTCAAGAATCTCAGATTGTTTCTGAGTTATTCTGCCATATGCCATATTACGAACCTCCATTAATTTCTTTTAAATAATTTTACCACATTTATACATTATGTGCAAACATAATTTCTGAAAAAATGTTCGGAATATTTGTTCGATTTTTATTGACAAACGCATGTTCTGATTATATAATCAACTCATAACAGCAGAACACTTGTTTGATTGGAGGTTTTACGTATGAATAATTCAGAATACACATATAGAAGAGCAGAAGCTAAGAAAAGAAGCGATAGACGCAGAAGAAACAGACAGATGACTGTCAAGTCATTAAGAATGGTTATTATATGTTCAATTCTTATATTTGCCGTTTCTATTGGAGGCATTATTGTCAAGGCTTCTGATGACTCGAACAGAACACGAACATATAAGTATTACACAACAGTATCTGTAGAAGATAATGATACATTATGGTCACTTGCTGACAGATATAATAATGGGGATGAAGATACAGCTTCATATATTAACAATATAATGCAGATGAATGATTTATCATCTGACACAATCCATTCAGGTAAGAATCTTGTAATATATTATTATTCAACTGAGATAAGATAATATCTAATTGCATATACATTTCCCGCATGCAGTGAAAAGCTACTTAATTATTGGACTTTTCACTGCATTTTTGTTAAAATTTATTGATAGCGAAATGGCTGTAAATATAACTTAATATTTAATAATTTATTTATAAGGAGATTAACTATGAAATTTAGCGATATAGAGACTATCTCTCAGGGTGTATCAGATTATCTTGCAGATAATAAAATCGTCGATATGACCGAAATACAGCGTCAGACGTATAAGCATATAATGGACAACCGCGATATTATAGCTTGTTCATCAACCGGAACAGGTAAGACACTTGCATATCTTATCCCGATTATTAACAGATTAAAGAGTAATACTCATAATATTCAGGCCGTTGTTCTTGTTCCAACAGCAGAGCTTGCAATACAGGTCAATAATACGCTTAAAGATATCTTTGCACATATGGATAATACATTTTCATCTGTTGCATTAATAGGAGATGTGAATATATCAAGACAGATTGATTCTATTAAATCTAATAAGCCTGCAATAATTATCGGAACACCTAACCGCATACATCAGCTTATAAGTAACAAGAAGATTAAAGTACATGAGGTTAAGACTCTTGTTCTAGATGAGGCAGACAAGCTCTTTGATAAGACATTTATTCAGGATGTAGAAGCAATTAGAAAGTCTTTAATGAAGTTCACACAGGTTCTTTTATTTTCTGCAAGCGTAGATAAGAAGACAAGAACTAATACTTTGTGTTTCAAACCAATATTCATTGATATTAACAGTAATTCTGGTAATACAAGTCAGATTCCTTCTACAATCAAGCATATAAGCGTTATTTCTGACAGAAGGGAACGAATTGAAACTTTAAGAAAGATTATTAAAGCTGTTAAACCAGAGAAAGCAATTATATTCGTTAATTCCAAGTATGATCTGGAAGAATCCCTTCAGAAGCTTGAATATCATCATTACAATGTAGCTTCAATTGCCGGTAATAAAGATAATTCAGCCAAGAAAGCTGCAATAGAGAATTTCAGAAGTGGAAAGATTCAGCTTCTTATTGCAACAGATATAGCAGCCAGAGGACTTCAGATTGATAATATTGATACAGTAATTAATGTAAACCTTCCTGAGGACAATAAGGAATATATTCACAGATGTGGACGCTGTGGACGTAATGGGAACACAGGAACGTGTATATCAATTATAACTGATAATGAACTTAACAAGATTAAATCATACCAGAAAGCATTTCATATCAATATAGTCACTAAGAAGCTCTATCAGGGAAAATTAGTTGCAAAATAAGAGATAGCAGAATATAATTATCCATGCAGTAATCACTTCGCTAAAGTCAGGTTTAACGAAGTGATTAGTATTTTTTATATATGGAGGTATTCTTAATGGCTGAAAAAACCTACACCGAACAACAAAACATCAAGTACAAGAAAAAGCTTAATGACTTGCTTGATATATTACCTGATTTCTGTACACAGTATTTTGACAGTCTAGAATTTAATAAGCAGCCAAGAACTAAGATTGCCTACGCAATGGATATTAAAGGCTTCTTTGAATTTCTCATTGAATGCATACCTAAGTTCAGTTCATATGCTATGAAAGACTTTAAACCGTCAGATTTAGAAAAGATAGATGGTACAGATATAACCAGATACTTACGACATGTAAAGTTATATAAGAAGAACGGCCGTGATATAACTAACTCAGAAAGTGCTGCCAAGCGTAAATTATGTGCATTAAGACGTTTTTATGAATATTACTGCCGTTATGAAATAATCAGTTTCAATCCGACTATAAAAGTTGATATGCCTAAAATTCATGAAAAAGCTATTATAAGAATGGAGCCTAATGAGGTAGCTGAATTTCTTGATAATGTGGAATCTGGCAATAAGCTTACCAAAACACAGCTCCAAAGCCATGAAAAGCTTAAGACGCGTGATCTGGCTCTCCTTACACTTATGCTCGGAACTGGTATCCGTGTATCAGAATGTGTTGGATTAGATATTAATGATGTAGACTTTGATAATGACAGAATCAGAGTTATAAGAAAAGGTGGCTCTGAAAGCTTTGTATACTTTGGTGACGAAGTCCGTGAAGCACTGCTTAATTATCTTGAAGAAAGAAAGAATTTAACGCCTGATGAAGGACATGAGAATGCGCTATTCATATCAGCCAAAAAGAAGCGCCTATGTGTGCGATCCGTTGAACTTCTTGTTAAGAAATATGCCCAGACTGTTACAACTGTAAAGCATATTACCCCTCATAAGCTTCGAAGTACTTATGGTACTAATCTGTATCAGGAAAGCCAGGATATATATCTTGTTGCTGATGTTTTAGGACATAAGGATGTTAATACTACACGAAAGCATTATGCAGAGATTGTAGAAGAAAACAAGCGTTCGGCAAGAAACATTGTCAAGTTAAGAAAAGACTGACAACATATAAAAGGCGATACTCTTCCACTATTATGTGTCAGAATATCGCCTTTTATTTATTATTAATATTCTACTGATAAATTTCACGCCATTCCATATCGCCTCTCTCAAGAGATTTAACAAGTAATTCTGCTGTTGCAAGATTAGTGGCCAATGGAATATTATACATATCGCAAAGTTTGCATATATTATCAGAATCCGGTTCATGTGCTAAAGGATTCTCTGCCTCTCTAAGAAAAATAACAAGATCAATCTGGTTATGTTCAATCTGTGCACATAACTGCTGGTCACCACCAAGATGTCCTGCAAGAAACTTATGCACTGACAAATTAGTAACCTCTTCAATAAGTCTTCCAGTTGTACCTGTAGCAAAAAGCTGATTCTTATTAAGAATACCCTTATATGCTATACAGAAATTCTGCATTAACTTTTTCTTAGAATCATGTGCTATTAAACCAATGTTCATTAAAGCTTCCCCCTAATGTATAAATTAAAATGTATAAAAGCTATCCTCTGAAATCATCTGCAAACATGTCATCATCTCTTTCAACATTTCTTTGCAGACTTACATTGAGTACAATGCCCATAGCTATGAATAATGTAAGTAAAGATGTGATACCACAACTAAAGAAAGGTAACGGAACTCCCGTATTAGGAAGTATCCATGAAACAACACCTATATTAATAAATGTCTGAAAGCCTATATATATTGCCACCCCGCAACATATAAGCCGTCCTCCAAAATCCTTAGCCCTCACTGCTGCTATTATACACTCAATAACTATCAGAAACAATAAAAATTGTAATACAACTTCCTGTAAAACCTAATTCCTCACCTATTACAGCAAAAATAAAATCATTCTGTGCTTCTGCAATATATCCCGCATTCTTTAATGATGAAGTATCCTTGTTATTAAGCCCTTTTCCTGTAAGCTTACCAGAACCAATTGCCTGAACAGCATATGCCTGCTGATATGTTCCTGCATCATTCATATCAACTTCTTCTGACTTATTACCTTCAATAAAATCAACAATTCGTTTTCTTTGATAATCCTCTATAAGGATTGGTGTTCAACTGATACAACATATATCAAAATGCTGATAAAACCGAATTGCAATCAGAATTGCAATTCCAAAAATCTTATAGCTTACTCCTGAGCAATAAAGCATTGCAATAACAATAAGAGATAAAAGTATTGTCGTTGAAAGGTTAGGCTGCATAGCAACTAACAATATTGGAAACAATGTAAGACATGCTATTAATAAAAGAAACTTAATTGAATTAAGTTTTTCTTTATTTGCTGCAACAAGTTTTGCAACCAGTAAAATAAGCGCAAGCTTTAAAAATTCAGAAGGCTGTAACTGTATCGGACCTATCTTAAACCATCTGGTAGCTCCATGCGATCCATGACCAAACACTGTAAGAACACCTATAAGCATTACTGTAACCACACCATACCATATCCAGAAATACTTAAGAATCCAGTTGTAATCAATAAATGAAACAATAATCATTATTATGAATGACACAACCATACCAGCACCCTGCTTCAATGTATATGCACTATTGGCACTATTAAACTACAGCCAGTGCAAATACTGATGTTACAATCAAAATAAAAACTAATATAAAGTTGTAAGAACGCAATTTATATTTTTTTAACATAATAAAACCCTTATTACTTTTCGCTATTTCTCATATCCTTAATTGGAATATTAGCAAAAATTGCTGGAACAGAACCGTTATTAGTATCAGATTCTGTCGAAGTAATCTGAATATCAAGTCCGTCTGTATCAATTTCCATATATTTTGAAATGACCTTTATAATATCATTCTTAATCATTTCCATAACCTCTGGTGAACAATTAGCTCTGTCAGATACAAGCAAAGTTTTAATCTGTCTTAGCAACATCACTTGAACCTTTTTTCTTAAATAAATCAAGTAATCCCATATTTAATCCCTCCCTTAATAAGCCATTTTTCACTTATTATAATATATACTAATTCTTCTTATCACTCTTAAAAATGAAGAGTTTCTTAAAAGAATCCTCCCTTGCCATTAAGATCAAGGAAAGGAACTTCCCACCGGTAATTCTGCGGCAAATATTCAGATAAGCCTGTCCAGCAAGTGAATCATCCCCAACAAGAGTGGCTGACCTTTATTAGTTGCCACAACTATATTTCATCATCAGGAACAGCTCCGATAACATTAAGCTGTAAAATATCATTAACATCATCAATAGACATCATCGCCTCTGTTTACCATATCCATTCTGATTCTGTTAACAATTAAATCTTCATGATTCTGACAGTCCATGCGCATCAAGAAGTCCAACAATTCTGTCAGCATCTCTGATAGCAGAAACCTCTGGTGTAGTAACAACTAAGGCTCTGTCTGCACCAGCAATCGCATTCTGGAATCCTGCTCAATACCAGCTGGACAGTCAAGAATTATGTAGTCAAACCTTCTGGATCATTCTTAATTTCATCAATAACCTTAACCATCTGCTCAGGTGTTACTGCTGACTTGTCTCTTTGTCTGCTGTTGGTAAAAAGATTTGGACATCTCTTATCAGCAATCATAGCCTGCTTTAATCTGCAGTTACCCTCAACAACATCAACAAGATTATATACAATACGGTTTTCGAGTCCTAATACAACATCAAGATTTCTAAGGCCTGTATCTGTATCAATCATTACAACCTTCTTTCCAAGTTTCGCAAGACCTGTACCAATATTAGCTGTCGTTGTCGTCTTGCCTACTCCGCCTTTTCCTGATGTTACAACTATAACTTCACTCATATTAAACCTCCATTAATAATTCATAGTAAATCGCAATATATTAATTATGCGAGATTTTTATTCTTAAATCAACTGTTTTTTTATAAAACAGAATAAAAACATATTAAATTAATCCAGTGATATATCATCAAGTGCATTCTGCTCCAGATCCTCAACATATATATTCTGATCATATACATATGCAATTTTAGGTTCTACAACCTTAGCTTTACCTCTGCCCTTTGTAGCTTTAGTTCCTGAATCTGAACTTCTTGCAATAATATCACCTATCTTTATCTGCATAGGACTCATTTCAAGTGCTACAACAAATGCATTTTCATTACCATCCACACCTGCAAATATATTGCCTTTAAGACTTCCAAGTACAATAACACTTCCTTGGCAACAACTTTTCCTCGGATTAACATCGCCTAATACAACACTTCCGTCTTCAAATGACCTGACGTGAAGTGTCCCTTTGAGAACATACATGATGTTCTTAGATCTGACACTGTCTGGCATACCGGCTGCGAAGCTGATTCCGGCATGAACGCCGTACTGGCGATAGCTTTTTTTACTGCTTCTTCGTATACAGACTTAATATCATTATTTTCATCAAGAACACATACAATATTAAGTTCAGATACATCTGATATCACATTGAGAATTCTTTTTTCTTCTTCAGCAGATAAGTTTCTTCCATCAAAAGAAATTGCCATAGTTGCATTATTAAAAAATTTAGATGCATTTTTAAACTTATCTGAAACATTTTCTAATAACTCTTCAAAAGGCATCTCCTCATCAAGAAATACTGTAATTCCATTCTTACTTCCTTTGATTATTACTGAATTATCCAAAACATTCACCTCTCATATCATATTATCATTTCTTTAGTACATATCAATAAATATTATTCATTAATATTAAAAGCATTTTATATCTCTGCGCCTAATGTTACTGCATTAGAAGCTGCATAACCATTCTGGATACGCACTGCCATACAATATTCAGGATTTTCATATGGCGCATAGGTAATTAGTGTTGCATGGTCAGGATCAGTAGTTTTTTCCTGTGCAGTACCTGTCTTTGCAGCAATTGACATTTTCAATGATGAAAATGCTGAATAAGTTCCTGCAGCAAGATTCATACCTGTATGAACTGTATTCCAGATATCAGAACTTAATTCTACCTGATTATTAACTTCTGCGTGGTTTTCCTTAATGATATTGCCATCATAATCAGTTATTTTATCAATAAGTGTAAGATTATAACATGTTCCTGATGTTGCCAGAGTTGTAACATATCTTGCAAGATTAAGTGTACTGTATCTGTGGTTACCCTGTCCGATTGCAGATGCAATTGCATTCTGCGAAGATGCATAAGGTGTTCCTTCCTCAATCTCTATGCCAGTTTTGTTAGATAACCCCAACATATCAGAATATTTTTTTAATACATTAGTTCCGTAAGTACTATTATACGAACCATTTTTGCTGCATGCAAGATTATATCCAACATTATACATATAAACATTACATGAATCCCTGATTGCAGTAACAGGGGTTTCACTTCCATGTCCCCATTTCTGCCAGCATCTAGGTGAAGGAGTTACCTTATCAAACACACCAGAGCAATTAAATGTAGTAGATGATGATATTATGCCGGTGTCAATACCAGCAATAATTGTGCAAGGTTTATAAGTAGAACCTGGTGCTATAAATGACTGTGTTGCCCGGTTAAGAAGCGGACTCGCATTATCACTTACAAGAGAATTGTAATATTTGGCATCAACCGTTCCTGACAATTTATTATTATCATAACTAGGATAAGATACAAGTGCCAGAATATCACCATTGTTTGGATTAGTTACAACAGCAGAACCAGAACAAGGCTTAAGAGCAAGCTGTCCAACAGTTATAATTTTATTAGAAACAATATATGACATAAATTCATATGCGCCCATGCTTCCAGATACCAGAGCCTGATATTTTGAATCATCAGCATTAATATCAAGAACACCCTGCTCATATAATAACATACACACCTGTCTGCCCGATATGCTGCCTGCATTAATCATGTACTTATACATCTTCTTAAAAAATGCAGTATCTGAATCAAGCGCTGATATAACATAATCAACAAGCGCATCATATGACTCCTGAAGACTCGTATATTTCTCAGATGTAAGTGATGACATATTAATCCAGTTCTTAGATATACCATAAGTAAGAAGCTGTGAAAGACTTGTCGAATCTCCATATATCCAGTCATAATAAACACTGTCACTTGTATCAACATTTGCAAGACTGAATATATTCTCACTTCTTAAAAGATCATAGATATACCATATATACAGTTTCTGCTCTTCTGATAACTTTCCATATGCAGTATCACCAGATGTAAGTTCTTCCCTCAGCCATGAAAGTGTTTCAGCTTTCTTAGCTTCAAACTGACTGTATATCTCAGCCTCATTAGCTGTATTCTGCTCCTGTATCTGCTTTAAAGAAACCAGGTTATTATCAATAAGCGCAAAATATACTTCCTGAGCTGTTATATATATAGTATCAACATCACCTGAACCATTATATGTTATCTTATTATTTCCCGGCGTAAAATACTGCATAAAAATACTGGTTATTTCGTCTTCAATTGCATGATAAATAGATTTCTGAAGATTAATATCAATTGTAAGATATACATCATGTCCTGCCTGTGGATCTTCCTCATCAAGCACTTCTGTAATTCTTCCAACAGTATCAACATATACTGATTTTTCTCCCTTAGCACCTGACAACTCACTTTCCATACTCTTTTCAATACCGGACTTGCCTACAATATCATTGCTTTCATATCCATCTCCAAGTTCTTCAAGTTCTGCATTAGAAACAGTACCGGTATATCCTAGAATCTGTGAGCAATAGACACTGTCGACATATCTTCTGATATACTGTTCTTCTACCGTAACACCTACAAGCTCATCACTGTTTTCTAATATAGCTGCAACTGTCTTGTCAGATACTTCATTTGCAATAATAAATGTAAGATATCTGTTATACGAATTGGCAGCCATATATCTTCTAAGATTAACCATCATCAAAGAGTGTTCAATTCCAAACTCTTCATAATTGATGCTATATGTCTCACAAAGACGTTTAAACATATTCTCTGCAGATGTAGCTTTCTGTTCATCACTTAAAGCTGCAATCGACTCAGTTCCATAAGAATCTCTTAAAAACCTTAAAAGCGAGGTTCCTTCAACATTATACGAAAACTGTCCATTATTATAGATAATTGGAAGATCATTAGAATAAGTATCTCCATGATCTTCGATAATCTGTAATGTTTTGTTTATAGAATTATTAATTGTTGCATTCTTAGTTGCATTATCTGAATATCTTCCAGAGTCGCTTATCTTGACTGCATATGACAAATCATTATAGGCAAGAAGCACACCATTTCTGTCATAAATACGGCCTCTCGCAGCCACAACGCTCATATCCTTTTTAATAGAACTAGATAAATCCTCTACATATGAGTCTCCATTTACTATCTGAAGAACAAATAATCTGTGTACAAGAATGGAAATCATAATAATAAACACAAGAATCATAGGAAAAATCCTTGATTTCAGGAGACTAACAATATACTCAAATACTTCCTTCATCAATCTTACCCTTCTTTTTTCTTTCTCTTCCCTGCTGCGTTATAACACACAAATAATGTATCGGATGATACACCAATAACGAAACAAGTGCTGTATATACTACTTCCGGCAAGATAAATCTTGACATAAAATAGCCTACATTAAGTCTGTTATACAGCAGGAAATTACCAATATACGATATAAATCCATATCCAAAATCAGCAATAATCACAAGTGCCAGTGGTATAAGAATTTCTCTCACTTCGTACTTCTGATATAAAAATCCCGAAAAATATCCTATGTAAATAAAATAAGCGCTGTAAATCCGAACAAACCAGAATAGAACAAATCATACATAATTCCAGCAAAAACCTACAAACATTCCCTCATTCTTACCACAGAAGAAGCCAAAAATACAGGCATAATAATCAGCCAGTTAGGTGAAATATTTGCAATTGAAATAACTCTTGCCAAAGATACCTGCATGAGATAGAAAAACAATATTAAAATCAATTCTGATATTTTTCTTTTCATAATCCCTTATCCTAAACACTTATTCTTTAAGCTGTGTTATAACCAAAACTTCCTGCAGATTGTTAAAATCAACTGCAGGAACAATGTATCCTGACTGGGTAAGATTATTAGAATCCAGCTTAACATCCTTAACATATCCAATCAGTATTCCCTGTAAATACTTGTCGCTTATATTGGAAGTGACAACTTTATCGCCATTTCTGACAACAACATCACTTTTAAAATGTGAAACGCGTATCATGCCTGTATCCATAAGTTCAATATCACCCTCAACAATACATGTATCATTAGTATTAATAAGCATTCCACTCACATTACTGTTATTCTCTGTAATTGTTTTAATAATAGAATAATTACTTCCTGTTTCTGAAATAATGCCTACAAGCCCTCCGCTTGCAATAACATTCATATTAACTTTAAGACCATCATCAGTACCTTTGTCTATCTTAAGTGAAGAATGCCAGTTATCTGTAGTAACTTCAATAACCTTACTCCAACTTTTGAATACCCTGCATACTGCTGGTCTAGTTCATATAAATCACGAAGTCTGTTAAGTTCATAAGAATCCTGCTTTAACTGATTATTCTCTTCAGTAAGAGCATCAACCTGATTCTGAAGATCTTTATTTTCTTCAAGTACAACTGATATCTCCTGTAAAGTCTGATACTTATCATATACCCATAATCCAATATTGTTCATTCCCTTCTGTACAGGAACAACAACCATTGAAACGCACTTTTTAGAGGCTTGGTAAGCGTATCTGTAAAAAGCTCGTACCAATAAAGAAACAGCACAAAACCGTAAGTGCAATGAGAATATTCTTTGATGTCATAAACGAAGAAATCTTCTTTCCCATCTTCAAACCTTCCCTTTAATCAAAATTTTTTTCTGTAGGAGTGTATGCAACCTTAGTAAAATCAGGATTAGAAACAACTCCCATAAGACCTCTTACAACACTTTCTGCCGGATGTTCAACAATATTAACATTAAGATTAGTTTCTTCTTTTATAAACTTCTCCAGGTTGTTAATCTGTGATGTTCCGCCTGTAAAATAAACACCATCTTTGATAATATCCGCTGCAAGTTCTGGTGGAGTCCTCTCAAGAATAACCTTTATTGCATCCATAATAGAGTGAAGTGCATCGATTATTGCCTGATATATTACATCAGAAGAAATATCAACACTTACCGGAAGTCCTGATAAAACATTTCTTCCAAAACCAGGTGCAAAGCTTTCTGAAACAGGAACTGCACTTCCTAATTCTTTCTTTAAATTCTCAGCAGTCTTGCTTCCAATCACAAGATTATAAGCCTTTCTTACATTACTTATAATACAGTCATCCAGCTTGTTACCTCCAATCTTAACAGCCTTGCTTATAACAATTCCTCCTAATGAAAGAACAGAAATTTCTGTTGTCTCAGCTCCGATATTAACAATCATGATACCTTTAGACTTAGTTACATCAAGTCCTGCACCAATAGCATCTGCAACAGGCTTATCAACTACATAAACATTCTTTGCTTTAACCTTGGAATCAACAACTAACTCATAAAAAGCTCTCTTTTCAACTTCTGTTACATCTGTTGGAACGGCAATATAAAAATCAGAACCTGTAATCTTCTTTCCTTCATTAATTTTATTAAAGAAGTTAAAAAGAAGAGTCTGCATATTTTCAATATCAGCTATCACACCAAATTTAACCGGAAAAGAAACATCAATATGCTCTGGTGCTTTCTCATACATTTCATATGCCTCATCACCAAAAGCTAAAAGCTCTGTTTTATTAGCTATAGCTATAATATTCTTCTCGTTAAGTATCTTATCTTTGTCACTACAGCACATTTTGAAATTACTTGTGCCTATATCAATACCGTATGCGTTACCCATGTCTTAATTCCTTTCTTCATCGTTAATTGATGTATTGCATTTGTTTAAAACTGAAATAAGAATTATCTCCTATAACAATATGATCTAACAGTTCAATTCCAATAATCTTTCCGGCTTCCATAATATTCTTAGTAACCTTCATCCTCTCTGCTAGGAGATGGATTGCCTGATGGATGATTATGCAGGATAACTATCGAAGCTGCCATGCTGTCAAGTGCCTCCTTAAATATTTCCCTTACTGAAACCATTGAACCTGTTGATGTTCCAACAGATAACACCTTATCCCTTATAAGACGACATCTGTTGTCAAGCATTACAAGAACCAGATGTTCTTTTTCTAAATGTCTCATATCTTCCATATAGTATCCGGCAATAGTTTCCGCATTAGAAAAATCCAGTCTTTCTCTAGCCTTCTGCTTGGCAATTCTTCTTGAAAGTTCAAGAATGCAGCATATCTGTACAGCTTTCGCTTTTCCTATACCTTTAATCTGCATAAGTTCTGAAACGGACATATCATAAAGCCCCTTAAGATTACCTGCGCTCTCCAGTAACTTCTCTGCAAGCTGGATAGAACTTAAACCATTAGTTCCTGTTCTTATAATTGCTGCTAGAAGTTCTGCATTATCAAAGTGATGATGCACCATACTCAAGACATTTTTCATAAGGAAGCAGCTTTTCTTCCTTTACACCTGTTATTATATTCTCATATACCATAAATTAAACAGCAGTCAGATTAAATAAA
>SCPP01000094.1_pt1 | contig 56228 bp, 50 predicted proteins | sample 6106811 | NCBI WGS metagenome assembly SCPP01 (sample SAMN10720449, study PRJNA508395) | human gut metagenome | isolation source: Participant 2 stool, 15 month | host: Homo sapiens | collected 2018
AGATGCATGAGAAAAGGGAATATGACACAGTTTATCAGATTGTAAGCAAGTTTCATTCGATGCGACGTGCAGTATGGAATCGTTGTGAAAAGTATGGTATAAAAAAGTGTATAAAGGACGAAATACCTTCTACGATAACCCACTTGTTGTATTCACTTTGCCTAACTTATAGCTGAAGTAGACATGACTACTATATCATAGATTAAATCATGGATAAGTTCAGTATGACTCATGCTGCTGTACTTTCTTTCGTTCAAAGATATGATCTTTCTCATATTACATAAAAAAGCGTAAGGTCTATTATTCACGCGCGCATATTGATACATTCAAAGGTGAAAGAGAAAATGCAGATCCACTCTATTACACCTACAAGGATATACATGAGAAATACAATACAGACAGATTGTTTGCCCAAATTATCGGGAGGATTAGTGCGCTTACAATCCTACAATACATTAACTAACGTGAGTTCGAAATAAAATCAAAAAATAGCAAGTTGTCCGTCATTGACAAACTTTACGTCAATGGCGGGCTTTTTTTCAAAAAAGCAGTATGCCGCGATAGCCGACAAGGAGTTGGCTATAAAGTTACTGAATGAACGATGTCTTGAGTGTTCAATCTGTGCGATGTTCTTCAGTTCGTCATTGACCGTTTCAATCAAGGCTCTTTTTCTTAGCAAAATCTTGTCGGCAATACTCATCAGTGAGTTCCTCATATTATTTTTAACTTTAGTAACAAGTTGTATGCCATTAAGGAAAAGGTTTTCAAACAGAGCCTGACCTATATATCCCTTGTCTGCACATAGTTTTCCTTTGATGTTTTCCAGAAACCTACCCTGTTTCAACGGTTCCCGGTCATCCACGTTTCCAGGCGTGAACATGAAATTGAGGATTTCACCCTTGTCATTGATTATCAGATGCAGCTTGAATCCGAAGAACCATCCCATAGAACATCTTCCACGCTCGGCAAGCCCTTCAAATGTCTTATGAATCAAGATTCTTTGGTTACGACATACACATAAGGAGTGGAATCAACGAAACTGATGCCGGTACAAGTTCCCAGCAGTACTTTTTTGATGAATATGGTCATGGGAAGCAATACCTCCTTCTCCAGTTCCACAAAACGGTTATAAGAAACCTGACGAGGAAAAAGGTGTTTCAGATGTTTACAGACATACTCCTTGTAGTAATGCTTGAAACAACGGAAACCACCGGAGTGAAACAGGATTAGAATAACCATAATCTCTGCATCACTCATACGGTTGGGTTTGTTACGATGCATGGTCTTCATATCCTTAATCATATATTTTTCCTGTTGCAATGTAAATTCCTTGCAAAAATCATCGGCCATACAATAAATCTCTGTAACTTTAGACTCTGGAAACATAGTGGTAATCGTTTAAATGTTATAATTCAGCACTATAAATTTAATACTTTTATCGCTATGTTTCTAATTATAAGTGAAATATATTTATTCTTATTTCGAACTCACGTTATTTAAGTAGTACTTGTGGTGTAATCCGGAGATTATTTATGTTTTTGATTATGTAACAAAATCAAAAAAAAGTAAGACGATATTACATCATTATCATTTGGAACTTAATTTTTTTCTATGTTGTTTCCTGTTTAGGATACTTGGTCGTATGTTTACTATTTAAGGTGGACGTAGCAAGCGGTAGGATATTGAAAATAGATAAAGTACTAATATTTTAATGTGTGACTTTTCATTTTTATATATAAGAATTTATTGATTCTCAATAATATTCGTAACTTTGCAGCCTAATTTATATATAACTACGATGCAACAGAATAGAATGAACATACCTGCAAATATATTATATCGAAGCACAGAATGCTTTGAGCGTGTGTCGTATGTCCATACATCAAGCATTGAATCATTGAATAAATTCAAATACACTTTCCAACGATTTTTATGTATATTATTGAGGGTACAATGATGCTGATAACCCTCTGACAATGACAATAGAAAGTCGTCGGAAAGTCCTGATTAAAACTTTTCGACGACTTTTTCTTTATGCCTTTTGGTGACATTCGCTCGATGCGTCCTTCTCCGTCAATTCCGTCTATGGGCAGAATACAATGTATTATTAACTGCGCAGTGATGCGCATAAATGAACAAAATTATGAATTATAAATTTGATGGAAGCAGGGTGTTCCACATGAATGAAACGATAATAGCCAACTGGAACAGCGTGGTTGGTCCTGATGATATAATATTTCATTTGGGAGACTTTTGTTTGGGAGATTCTGCCGAATGGATAAATGTATTAAACAGATTGAATGGGAAAATATATCTTATAGCTGGCAATCATGATATAAAGGATCTCAGGCAGAATTATACGAAGTACTTTGAACAGATAACGATACAGATGCATATTGAAGTAGATAAACAGAAAATTTATCTGAGCCATTGTCCCTTCCTTTGTTATGGAGGAGTATATCGCGATACATGGCAACTTTTCGGACATGTACATACCAGCAGGTATAACACCGGAAAGGATGTTCCGCGGTTGAAAATGCTTTTCCCGACTCAGTATGATGTAGGTGTAGATAACAATAATTTCACATCGGAATCATTTGCACAGGTAAAGATGATAATAGAGAAACAGATAGAACAATCAAAGGAAGGAGAATAATAAAATGAGAATACAATATATGAGTGATTTGCATCTCGAATTTCAGGAGAATAACAGATATCTGAGATATAATGAATTGCCTGTAACAGGCGATGTACTGGTGCTGGCAGGAGATATTTTCTATCTCAAGGATAAGACTGCTCCAGTTATGAATTTTTGGAAGTGGGCATTTAAAAATTATTGTCAGGTATTGATTGTCCCCGGTAATCATGAATACTATAACTTTTCAGATGTGATGGAACGCGGTTTTCAATGGAAGTGGATGTTGCGAGAGAATGTGGGTTATTATCAGAATCAGGTTGTCCGCATCGATGATACGGACTTTGTACTGAAGTACGCTTTGGGCGCACATCAATCCGAATGATGAGTATTTTGTATGGAAAGGTATGAACGACTTCCGTCAGATTAAGTTTGGCGGGAAGCTGTTGCAGGTGGAGGAGTTCAACTGGATGCACGAGATCTGTATTGGCTTTATTCGGAAAAACATTGAAGAGAGCACAGCAAACCATATTGTGGTGGTCACACATCATTTGCCTACACTCCAAGTGGTAGCTGCGCACCATAGAGGATCTGTTCTGAACAATGCATTTGCAAGTGATTACGATAATTTAATTGCCAATAGTAGGATTGATGCATGGATATATGGACATTCGCGTACCAATATTGACACGGAAATAGGAGGGACCAGGGTAATCTCTAATCAGATGGGATATATTTTTGCAAATGAGCATCTGATGAATGGATTTGAATCGGGCAAGTTTATTGAAATTAAATAAGTAGAGCGATGAATGAAAGAAAAATCATAGATAGAAAATGCTTTCGCGATTTGGCTAAGGAAGTTGGGCTGACTACATTAGATCTGGAAGCATTAGGCGAAAATCATCATAGGGAAATTGTTGTTGAAGGAAATTTATTGGAAAGGATGATTGAGACTCAGTGTCAGTTTGAGTGTCTTGCCGTGATTGGTGATGAAGAGTGTCGTGGGTTTTATATAGAGGTGCCTCGGCCAACACCAGAAGATTGGACTAACGCTGAGGAACTGATTGCTTCGGGAGAGTACAGCAGCATGGATGCATACCTGTCAGATTGGTTTGCATTCAATCCGATGGAAACGTTGTGGTTCTATGTAACCTCAAGAAAGCATGGGAATAACCGGTCGATTTATGTTACCGACCGGAAATTTACCCACTTTGTTATTTCTAACCGCTCCTCGTATAATGAAAAGGAGTTCGATAATGCGTGTTGTAAGGAGAACCTTACACGTTTTTTCGACTTTTTGGATCTTATGATTGGTGTTATTGTAGCAGATTCCGACGGGTTTAATGAGTATGTAGCAAACAATCTGCCATACCAGCAACGTACAGGTCGGATTTCCAGAAAGAACCTAGTTCGCATAGTTCCGAGCCTCAAGATTGATGTAGAGGATCGGGAAATGACAGTTAAGGCTTTAGAGGACTCAATACAAGGGCGTTCTTTATCTCCTATGGAGACTATGACCATACGAAAGTATTGTAAATTTTATCGTATTGCTAACGAAGCTTATAAGGCTTGCCATAGGAAACGGGGTATTGGTGGGCATATCAATAAGGATTCAAAAAGGGATTTCCCAAAAATGTCGGATGTGACTTACTATAAGTATATGAAGTATGTGGATGTGGAGAACCTTTATAACGTCGACAGCCAGGAGGATTTCATACGTTTTGCAACGGATCATTACGGTGAACTTGGGCTTTCACGTCTGAATATCTTAGCTTCAAATGTTCAATATCAGGGATGGAAGATTGTTATTTCCAACAGTTATTCATCCAATGTCGGATTGGCTATGGAGGTGGCTGTTTCCTTATATAAGGCTGATGCTCCATTACATATTTACGATGCAGAGAAACTTCTGAGTTTTCTGAGGGAAGAGGATTTTGTCAGATTGGTTTCTGATTCATACCATAACTATATGGGATATCAGGAAGAAGGTACCGTCTATGAGCTTCCTTGGGAATATGAATGTTCTGACGAGAAAAACTCTTTTTTTACTCTGGAGCAATATCATGATATTATTTCTCATACCGAATGGGAGTCTGAGAAACGTGTAGAGCCTATTTTTTAATGGAACGTCGTAATTAAAAGTTGGCTTATCTCCATGTTTATGCGTGGTTGATAAGCCATTTTTTTTTGCAATCAAAACTTTAAGATGGAAATAGCGAAATTGGATATAGAACAAATATAAAATATAGGATTTATAATCAGTTTTTATAATCTGACAATAAGTTTTCAAGTAAAAATTAGTTTTATTCTCAGAAATTACATAGCTTTGTGTTTATAATCTTCATAATATTGAAGATTAATGCTTAAAAATATATTTAACTGTCATTATAATGATATATAAATACGGTTTATATGGTAGATTTCTATGAATACTCCACGCCTGAGCTTGTAAGGCTATTAGGTAATAGATTTAAAGAATATAGAATTCGTTGCAATCTTACTCAGAAAGATGTTTCTGAGCAATCCGGTATTGGACTTACAACCATCCACAAATTTGAGAATGGTACAGCTGGCAACATTTCATTGTCAACATTTATTGTGTTGTTGAAAGTGGTCGGACAGATTAATACTATAGACAATATTTTTCCGGAATTGCCTGAATCTCCTTACCTGATGCGTAGGGATGATAAAAAAGTACAGCGTGTCAGACACTCTAAATAGTATAAATTATGGTACAGTCGTTAAAAGTAATACTTTGGGGTGAGGAAATAGGTAGATTGGCATGGGATGTCAAACGTAGGTTATCCTATTTTATGTATAATCCGGCCTTCTTGAAGAAAGGTCTTAACATTTCTCCATTAGCGGCACCGGTTGATGGAGTGGGGCTTATGCCTGTATGGGGAGAAGAGGCCAAGATTTATCAAAAATTACCGGCATTTTTAGCAGATTCGTTGCCTGACGCATGGGGTAATCAACTTTTTGAATTATGGCGCCAACAGAATCACTTGTCAAATGCAGATATTACTCCCCTTGACAAACTGTCATTTATAGGAAAACGCGGAATGGGAGCTTTGGAATTTTTGCCTGAGGTTTCAAGAGAGCGTAAGGCCGAAAAAATAGATATCAAATCATTGGCAAATTTAGCAAAGCGTATATTTTCAGAAAGAGAAAATGCCAGAATCCTACCCGAAGAGTCGGTAACAATGCAATCATTACTTACGGTTGGTACTTCAGCCGGTGGTCGTCAACCTAAGGTAATTGTTGCCATTAATCAAAAGAATGGTGAGGTTTGTAGCGGGCAGATTTCCGAATTAGAGGAATTTGATTACTATCTGATCAAATTTGGTAATTCGCAATACAGCTCGGCAGAATTGGAGATGTCTTACTATGAACTTGCTACAATGGCAGGGATAAATATGATGCCTTCAAAACTCTATCAGGTAGACGGGAATAATCATTTCATGACAAAACGTTTTGACCGTAATAATGGAAAAAAGATTCATACACAAACTTTGGCCGCAGTTAGCCCTGATGCGGACAGTTACGAACAATTAATTACAGTATGTCGGAAGCTCCATTTGCCAGAAACAGACTGCTATGAGGTATTCCGCAGAATGGTCTTTAATGTATTGGCAAACAATACGGATGATCACAATAAGAATTTTTCATTCGTTATGAGTGAGGACGGTACTTGGCGTCTGTCTCCTGCATACGATGTAACTTATATATTTGACAATGGAGGATTCTTACCCAATGAAGATCATTGTATGTATATTAGGGCAAAACTTAGGGATATAACACGGGATGATGTTATTCAATTTGCTAAAGATAATGGAATACGTAGGCCTGATGCAATAATACGTGATATAGTTAATGCCATAAAACAATTTCGTGTGGTTGCCACTAAATATGGTGTTGCGGAACAGTGGATAGGACGTGTTGAAAACACTATGGTTGACCATCTGAAATCATGGGGAGAGTTAGAGGAAATGGCTCCTGAAATATGCGAATTTGTCATAAACGGACATATTATAAAGAATATCCGTATGGAGCAGGCGTATAAGGAAAATTATCATTTGCTTATTGAAATAGATGGTCATGAACGTAAGTTTATTATTGGTAAGAATAGAGAAGAGTTTTCACTTATTGAATCAATGGGCATAGCAAATCTGTCATCGGAGCGGCTTAAAGATATGGTTGAAAAGTATTTTATTCTTTAAATTCGTAGCCATCATTTCAGTAATAATTCTTATAACACTTGAACAATGAATGACTTTAAATCTATTGATGAGCTTTTGCGTGTACTTGAAAGAGAGAAACTTCTGCTGAAACAGATGTTTCAGAAAAGACCTTCAACTTCCCTGAAATATGATTATACACTCGAACTCACGGAATATAAAGAGGAAAGAATTAAATATCTCATTGACTACGGAATAATAAGAGATAGCGGAAATTTCCTTGAAATGGAGGATGTATATCTTAAATTCTTCGAGGAGGTTTTACAAGTCAATGAGAACATAAATGTTTCGTTTGTGGATGATTATCTGGGGCGTCTGAATGAAAATATAGATTATTATCTTAAAGAAGATAATGAGCAGCGGAAATATAATTATCATAAAGAGGTAAGGCGGTGTCTGAAAAATATTGCAATGATGACAGTGCGTAATGTAATAGACTTGAAACGCAACATTGACAATACTTACAAGAACGAACCAAACTATCGTGTAAAGCTCTCAAAACTGAAGAATCTTGATGAAAAACGCAAGAACATAGCGCTTCTCATCAATAGGAGTGAAGATATAATAGACAACACTCAGCCTGTGTTTTTCAGAGTTGCCATGGACACTCAAATGCGTATAGTGGTGAATGACGTGAAGCTTCAGCTTAATGATTCTTATCATAATCTCATTGAGATAGAGAAGCAGATTATTCATTACCTGAATCTTATAGCTTATCAGAACAGGATATTCGAGAAAGTTCGACGTTTGAAATACCTTCGTGACCAGTTTCTTTTAGAAGAAAAAACTGATATACGTCATGTTGTCAGTATGAGAAATCCTGTATGGATGGAGCCTCAGACCAATTACAGGATAAAACTCTCGGTAGATAATCTGCGTACTTCTGCAGTGGCGTTGGAGATAATAAGAAAAATCATATCAAAAAGGAAGAACCGGGCTAAAGGTCCTAAGAATATGGCCGATGCTATACCGCAGGAATATATGAAAACAGAAGGTGAAGTTCTTGACCAGATAAATTTACAGGAAATTTATAATGCTTTCTCGGCATCAAGCAGTCATCTGTTTAAGTTTGTAATGAGCTACAATTATCATAAGCAACTGAGCACAGACGACAGAATCTTGTTTTTCTGCCAGATAGCATCGCAGTATGCCGAAGGACTGAATTTCACTGACAAGTATGAAACAAGTTATGACGTGGAATATCCTTTGATATATTCCAAATAACTCTAGATAATTTCCGATAATTACATAATCAGAATAAGCATGAAATATACAGAAGAAATATTCAATATATTGAGTAAGGGCGGATTTATTTCTGCAAATAGCGTTTCTCCTGCAATAAAACGATACTATGATGCCATAGAAGAGGATTTGACCGACTATTACGAATATTATAAAGGTATTGGTTTTTATCTCGAAGGTGGTGACGGATATTATATGTTCACCCGTCAGGAGGCGAAAGTCGACCTCGAACGCAAACTTGAAGCAGTTATGAAGTGGATAGACTACCTTAGTTTCCTTAAAACGTATGATGCTACATTCGGTCCCGGATTTAAGTTCCGTCCGGCAGACATTGAAGTTCAGATAAGTTGCCAGATGGAACTGAAGGATAAGGCTTCCAAACTGTTTCAGGATAAGAAGAAATATAATGAGGTTGTGGAGAAACTTGTTTTTGAACTTGAAAAGGCAGGAATGATAGAACTTGAGAATGAACATGATAACACTTATAAAGTATTAACGGCATTTCACTATATGGAGGATTTGGTGGACTGCATAACAATATCGGAGGAAATGAACGATGAGATATCTCAATAAGATAATATTTCTGAACAGCGCACATGTACCGTATGCTGAAGTGAAGCTGGATGGCAATGTACATTTTATTGGTACTCAGGGAGTAGGTAAAAGTACCCTTCTGCGGGCTGTCTTGTTTTTCTATAATGCAGACAAACTCAGATTGGGTATACCGAAAGAAAAGAAAAATTTTGATTCTTTCTATCTTCCGTTTGCCAACTCATATATAGTTTATGAAGTAATGCGCGAAAACGGTGCTTATACCATAGTTGTAACAAAGTCGATGGGCAGGGCTGCCCGCTTTATTGATGCTCCATATAGTAAGGAGTGGTTTGTTGACGGCAAAACGAGGTCTCGATTGAGTGTGATTCGTACAAGAGTGTCGGAATCGTGCAAAGTCGTCGCTGGTTACAGGCTATGATATGTTTCGTGATATAATATTCGGCAACAACAGAAAGCCGGATTTGCTTCAGTTCCGTAAGTATAATTGTAGAGAGTTCGCGATATCAGAATATACCGCGTACAATTCAGAATGTATTCCTTAACTCAAAGCTTGATGCCGATTTTATCAAGGATACCATCATACAGTCAATGGATGATAATGAGTTTGTTGTCGACCTGAGTTATTATCGGAATCAGATAGAAACTTTCGAACAGGAATATTCCGATGTAATGTTGTGGATAAAGCAGGATAAGAATGGTGTGGTACCTGTCAGAAAACAGGCCGATATAGTAATAAAAGGTTATAGAATGCTTTTGTTTGCTGAAAAGCAGATTAAAAACGGAAGACAGCAGCTTAACTACTCTGAAAGGGTGGCACGTCTGAAATTTCCCGAATTGGAGGAATTGCTTCTGCAACTTAAAGAGGAAGCCGAACGATTTACACGTTTACTTGGGGAAGAAAAATACAAGTTTGACAGTGAGCGCGACAAACTTGTAAAGTTAAGCGGCATTGTAGAATCTGACCTTAAGAAGATAAGGGAAAAGCGTAAATATTATGAACAGGAACACATTGATGAGGTTATATCAAGAGTAAATAGGGAACCGGCACTGAAATACGAACTGGAGTCTCTGAATAAGGTATATAATGAACTCACGAGTACATACCGGGATGTAATAAGCAAATACTCTTTGATGGAACAGGGCATTGATGCCGATCTTGCAAGATTTGAGAATGAAATCAACAAAAGGGTATTATGCCTTAAAGATGAACTTGGTAAAAGGATTTCAGAATTGACAAAGAAAAGCAACAGTCAGACTGAAGAAATACGCTCTGTTTATGAAGAGAAACTTAAAACACTAGCCGACAGCAAGGAGCAGTTACTGGAAGAAATATCCAATCTGAAACAACAGAAAACAAGGGTTGAGTGTACTGTTCATTTCAAGGAGGAGATAGGTGACTGTGAGGAACGGTTGAGAAACATATCTTCCGAAGAAAAGGATACCGCTGTGAAAGTCGACCGTTTGAAGTTGGAGTGCGACCGCCTTAGACAGAAGTCGGATGCGGAAACTATGGTAGTTGAAAAAGAGTATGATGCGAAAATTGATGAGATTTTACGCTGCAGGAAACAGGTGGACACAGAAATAGAATCGTTGAATGTCCTGATAAACAACAGCAAAGGCTCTTTTTGCGAGTGGCTCGACAAGAACAGGTCAGGATGGCAGGAAAGTATAGGTAAGATTGCCGATGAAAAACTTATACTCTATAATCAGAATCTTTCTCCTGAACTCTCAACCGATGGGGAAAGCTCTTTCTATGGCGTAAAAATTAATTTAGCTGAAGTGCAGCGTGAGTTACGCTCACCGGAACAGCTTAAAGCTGAATTTAAGGCCAAATCTTCCGAAAGAGATGAATATACGAGAAAAATAAGCCTTCTGAATGAAGAAAAAACAAAGCGTACTGAAGAGATAAAGAATAAGTACAGAAAACAGATTTCAGCCATATCGGGCGAAAGGCATCTTCTTGAAATCCAGTTACAGCAATATCCTCTTCAGATAAAGAATATTAAGGCAGAACAGGCTTCATGGGAACGCAAAGAATCGGAGTGGAAAAGAAACAGGATTGAGGAGATAGAAACATTTATTGGAGGCAAGGAAAAGGAAAGACAAAAATGTTGTAACAATGAAGAACTTCTGAAACAGGAAAGGGAAAAGCGGATTCTTCAGATTTCTGACGAGCAGAGAAAGGCGGAAAAGAAAGAACGCAGTGCTGTTGATGTTGAGATACAGGCAGTACACAAGGAACTGTCCGACCGGCGTATGGATATGGATAACAGAAAAAAAGAACTTCACAAGTTGCAGAATGAGGAGTTAAACGGTAAGGGAGCTGATACATCGGTTATAAATTCCTATAAATCAAAAATTGATACAATAAAGTCTGAGTTGGATTATATATCACAAAAACAGTCGTTTGTGTGGAATTATGAAAAAGATAAGAGAGAACTGTTTGATCGTGAGCCGGAGTTGCGCGACAACAAGAAGAACAATGAGATGCATTTAGATGAGCTTGAAGAAAAATACGCATTGCGGAAAAACAAGCTCACCGGTCAGTATGAAACTGTAAAAAACAGTATAAAGGAAAAGACAGCCGAACGTGATGCCATAAAGAACGATTTTTCCGTTCTTGAGAATTTCCGCAAAGATGAAGGCTTCTGTCCGCCGGAGTCGTACACTCCCGAAGAACTTCCTACCAATAAACCTTGCGGTAAGATAGTGGAAGAGCTGAAAAGTCTGATTGTTTCTTTTGGCAAGGATACTGAGAATTTCAAGAAATCGATCAATCTGTTTAACAGTAATTTTACTGCAAGAAATACTTTCAGTTTCCCTCAGTCATTGTCGTGTGATTCCGATTACATGGATTTTGCATCCAATTTATGTGAGTTTGTGGAAAACAATAAAATTATCGAATACCAGAACCGCATAAGTGAAAGGTATGTAAACATAATAAGACGCATATCAAAGGAAACAGGAGAACTTACCCAAAGCGAAAGTCTTATTAATAAGACCATTAAAGATATTAATGACGATTTTGTCAAACGTAATTTCGCAGGAGTTATCCGCAGTATCGAACTCAGGCCTTTGCCGAGTAACGACAAGCTTATGCAGCTTCTTATAGAAATAAAGAATTTTAATGATGAGAACACCTTCAACATGGGTGGAATGGACTTATTCTCACAGGATTCGCGCGAGAACGTGAATCTCAGGGCTGTAAAATATCTTAATGCTTTCAGCAAACTGCTAAAGGATGAGCCTTCCAGAAAGAGTCTTGTCGTTTCTGATACCTTTAATCTGCAGTTCCGCATTATCGAAAATGATAACGACACAGGCTGGGTAGAGAAAATAGCGAATGTAGGTTCCGATGGTACAGACATACTGGTTAAGGCTATGGTGAACATCATGCTTATCAATGTTTTCAAGGAAAAAGTCTCAAGGAAATTCGGAGATTTCAAGGTACATTGTATGATGGATGAAATCGGTAAGTTGCATCCTAATAATGTGAAAGGCATACTTGAATTTGCCAATTGTCGCAACATATTACTTATCAACAGTTCGCCTACCACTTATAATGTTGAGGATTATAAATATACTTATCTGTTAAGCAAAGATGCGAAAAGCAATACAAGGGTAGTGTCATTGCTTACACGGAAATAAAAATGTCTTGTAATAATATGGATATAAACAAAAAACGATTTACAATATCTATTGCGAAAAAGTTGCTTTATATACTTGAAGGAAGAACTCTTCCTTCAAGCTCACTTCCGCGATGGATAGTTGATGAATTTAGGATAGAGGGTCTTATAACCGGAATAACCAGTGGCAGCAGAATTTCCTATCGCCTTACGGATTCTGTGGCATTCAGCAGATATATTTCAGATAATTATACATCCGGCACTTCTCTCGAAAGATGGATTGAAATCTTTTCTGGCGATAACAAAGACTTGCAGCGCAGTACGCTTGTGCAGGAAACCGGCGACTCCAAAACTGTAAAGCTTCGAACTTTCAGGGGTTTTCTTGTCAACTGTTACGAACCTATTCATGCAAGAATAAGGAATAGTGAGTTTGTTATATCCCCCCCGGAAGGAAGTGCTGTTTTCATACAAAACCCTGATGAATTTTATATACCGTCAGACGTGATAGTGGTGGGAGTGGAAAATGGTGAAAACTTCTGTCGTATACGGAGTCAGAAATATCTGTTTGGAGATAATAAAGTTTTGTTTGTCTCCAGATACCCTCAGTCGGCAGATTTAAGGGAATGGCTTATCAAAATTCCTAATAGATATATACATTTCGGAGATTTTGATCTGGCAGGTATATGTATATATCAGTCAGAGTTTTATAAGTTTTTGGGCGACAGAGCAGGTTTCCTTATTCCCGAAGATATAGAAGAGAGGTTGAAATCTGGAAATGCGGGACTGTATGATACTCAATATCTTAGATATAAAAATCTGAATATTATAGATTCACGTTTGAATGGGTTGGTTGAAATGATTCATCACTATGGTAGGGTGTATGAACAGGAAGGATACATTGAAAATTGTGCATACTAAATACGACACTGTCCAAAATTCTGTGTAAATGGAAACAGGATTCAGCTGTAAGTTGATTTTATATCTGGATTCTGTTTTCAAACATAAGCATAAATTGATTCATAATCAATCCCCAGTTATGAATAGGCTGTGTCCATTTCTTCTCAATCTCCATAAGTGAAAGATAAACGGTCTTTTTGACTGCATCATCTGAAGGGAATGAAAGCTTTGATTTTGTGTACTTTCTGATTTTCCCATTCAGGTTCTCAATGAGATTTGTGGTATAGATTATCTTTCTGATTTCCAGCGGGAACTGGAAGAAAACAGTCAGGTCATCCCATTTGTTCCTCCATGAAAGTATGGCATAAGGATACTTTCCTCCCCATTTCTTTTCCAGGTTGTCAAGTTCTGCAGCAGCAACCTCTTTGTTGGGCGCATTATAGATATTCTTCATATCTGCCGTAAACTCTTTCTTGTCCTTATAAACGACATATTTACAAGAGTTTCTGATCTGATGTACCACACAGATTTGAGTGAATAACTAGGGAATACGGTACGGATGGTATCCGTAAATCCATTCAGATTATCGGCATAGGTAATCAGTATATCCTGCACTCCACGAGCCTTTAAGTCGGTCAGAACGCCGATCCGGAAAGAGGAACTTTCCGATTTGCCGACCCACATGCCAAGGACTTCTTTCAGGCCGTTCTGTTTCAGACCGACACAAAGATAGACGGTCTTGTTTATAATCCTGCCGTTATCCCGTACCTTGACGACAATACCGTCCATCCGGACTATCAGGTAAACAGGATCAAGGGGACGGTTCTGCCACTCGGCACCTGATTGACCTTGTTGGTAATGATGGAAATGGCAGATGTGGAGAACTATATTTCATAAATCTCACGCATCTCTTCCTCTATGTCGGAAATACTTATCCCTTTGGCATATAGGGAGATAACAAGCTTCTCTATAGAAAGTCCCCGGCTTTCATGCTTGGGGACTGCTATCGGTTCAAACTGACCGTTGCGGTCACGCGGAATGGAGATGACAGATTCTCCATGTTCGGTTTGGATTTTCTTCGGATAACTGCCATTCCGAGAGTTGCCGGTGTTGTTTCCTGCCATGGAATTTTTCTCATACCCTAAATGGTCATCCATTTCACCTTCAAGCATTTTCTCCAATACCTGGGCATGCAATTGCTTGAGGAATTTGCTTACATCGGCTTCTGTCTTGAACTGGCTGATAAACTTGCTTAATACCTCATCAGGCACTACTTGATTCTTTCTTTCATAATCTTCTTCATTTTGCAAATGTATAAAATAAAAATACGAGACTCATTTCTGAATCCGTATTTCCATTTACACAAAATATTTTATAGTGCCCTAAATAAATTGTAAATCAATTTGATTTCTAATAATTCTCTATATATTCCGCATCAATGATGCTGATTTTGTTCTGACTATATTGGGATCATATTTCTTCTTCTTAGGCTTGGGATTCAGATTTTCCGTAAGCTGTATGCCTTTGAGTTCTTTTTCCCTTATCGGTTGAAGTGTATCGAAGATACTTTGATAGACCTTGTCAAAGACCGGTGTAACGATAGTGGCCTGCATATCAAGTGCCGCCATAGTGCTGAACCGTTCCATATCCGCACGTTTGGGAATCTTCGCAGTGACATATCCATAGTTGGAGAAGGTATCCCTTGCATTGTCCCAGATAACCAGTTCGGAACGCTTGCCGATTCTTCCGTCATTCAGATTGGGAATGATGAAGAGTCTGGCTTTCATCCTTTCACCGACAGCCTTTTTCAGCCGGTCAACAAACATGAGGAAACTGGCCGTTGACGGAACGGTTACCAGGTCATAATGAAATGGAACAATAATGATATCCGAGTTGACGAACAAGGGTATCAGCCCTTCCGTTTTCAGACTACCTAGAGAGTCCATAAGCACAACGTCAATTTCAGGATCGTTGTGCAGTTTCTCCATAAGGGAAGTTATCATCGCCTTGTCATTGGCTTCGTATGCCCATACCTCGTATGGCATATCCTGTTCGCCGTATTTTCTGATGTCGGCTTTTCGGCACTTCATAATGGAGTGCTGAAAGTCGCGTCTATTACCACAACTCTAACGCCCTTTGTCACCAGATAGTTGGCAAAGGTGACGCAAAGGGTAGTCTTTCCTACACCTCCCTTCTGATTGGCAAATGTCACTATAACCGGAGTCTGTATCATTTCAAGTATTGATTGATTTTGTGACAAATGTATTAACCAAGATTCTCAAGTAAGAAATGCGCAACACAATTGTGATTTTGGTTATACAAACCGAAATAGTTTGATATTATTTATTGAGTATTATAATTATACTAACTAAAAATGTTACATTAAAGTATACTTTCTATAATCCCGTCAATTTATAATATCTACAAAGAAACTTGCAAATAGGTATGTTTTCTCTTTAGAAATTACCTCACCATGTAACGTTAAAGATTGAAAAAGGAAAGAACAAATTACAAAATCTTTTTATCACGGCAATATACAAATAATAATAGTTAAATTTGTGGACTCCGCAATAGATAGATAATTAACTAATATGGAGCTCACAGTAATTATGAGTTTATTAGTGCTAAAATAAAAAATCAAACCAATACTAAATATGGCATCGCTTACTATAGATCAAATAAAACTATTCGAAATACTTCACAACTCTCGTATGGAGGATTTTAAAACTTTCAACAAGAGATCTTACCGTGGTGTATGGAGTAGTATCATAGATAAATACCCAGAATCTGCACATTTTGTATATGAGTTATTGCAGAATGCAGATGATGCGGAAGCAACGGAAGTATATATAATTTTAAGACAAGACCAAATGCTGTTCAAGCATAATGGAAAGAAGCATTTCAATATTACATTAGAAGATGAAGAGCCTGTTGGCGACATTAACTCCATCACAGGTATCGGTGACTCTTCAAAAATAAACACGCAGAATAAAATTGGTAAATTTGGTGTTGGATTTAAAGCTGTATTCCAATATACTGATACGCCTGAGATTTACGATGATATTTTCAAATTTAAGATTGAGAACTACATAGTACCAACACTTCTGCCATACGACCATCCAGAACGGCAGGAAGGTGAGACCTTGTTTGTGTTTCCTTTTAAGAATGGTGAACAATCCTACCAGGATATTTTGAGACGATTGGAGAATCTTAAGAATCCGATTCTTTTCTTACATAATATTCATCGTATAGTTTGGAGAATTGACAGAATAGAAAATGGTACTGGTAAAGAAACCAAGTATTCAAAAGAAATAATTGACTCTGAGGATTATGATGATAATATAACTATGGAACATTATGTCCTCCATGAGCCATCAAAGACCAGCAATGTGTTCTTGTTTTCAGAAAAAATTGTAATAACAAACGATGGTAAAAGTACAGAACACCTAATAAATGTTGGTTATTACTATGATTCTGAAAAGAAAAAGTTGATAACTAATATTACTCAGAATATTTATTGTTTTTTCCCAACAAAGGAGTCATTTAAAACATGCTTTGTTTCACATGCTCCATTTCTTCTAACAGATAATCGACAGAATCTAAAACCAAATGAAAACATAAATGAAGAACTTATCAACCTTTTGGCAGAATTAGCTGCAAAGGCTGTAGTGCATCTTCGTGATTATGGTGTAAAACACAAGAAATTGCTTATAGATGAAAATATTACGGAGATTATTCCTAACTATGTGCGGCATTATTGGCAATCTCTTGATGAAAGATTCGAGGAACCAATTGTTAATGCGTTCAAGAAACTACTTGAAACAGAAAGAATCCTGTTGTCAAGAAATGGAAAGTATCTATCTATGAGGGAAGCATATAAAGGTTCACCAAGAGAACTCGTAGAATTATTATCTCAAAAACAGTTGGTAATGCTCACAAATAAAGCCTATAAGCATGATTACTATAATAATAAAGAAGATAAAATGCTGAATCCTAAGGATGTTGATTTTTTGAAATGGGAGTTGGCACAGAATATCATTAAACAGGATAACAATATATACAACAAACTTGGAGAATATACTTCAGAGAGCTTTGCCAGGGATATTACTCTTGACTTTATGAAAGCACAGGATTTGAAATGGGTCACAAGGATGTACACATTTCTTAGAACTGCAGCACCAAAATTGTGGAAGTTGACGGATAAAGATAGTAATAAATTAGCATCGTCTCTTCCTTTCAGAGAGGCTCCCATCATCAAAACACAAAAAGGCGAATGGGTAAAGCCTTTTGTTGATGTGACTTCACCAAATATTTATCTGCCTTTAAAGGATGACAATAAATCCGATTATAATTTTGTTGCTAATGAGTATCTACAGAACGAAATGGCTAAAAAGTTCTTTATGGAACTTGATTTGAAGGAACCAGATGAGTATGACTATATACGTCAGGTAATTCTTGGAAAGTTTGAGAGTGATGAAATAGATATTGAGAATGACGAGTTGTCTTCTGACTTTATGGTTATTTTACGTTATTACCAAAAGGTTAAAGAAAAGTATCAAGGTCAGAAACTTATACAAGAGGTTAAAGAGAAAATTTTGTTAGTTGATAAGGATGGCATATTATGTAGGTCGCATGAATTGTATTTTCACAGTCATAATCTTGAACTTTATCTCTCTGGGGTTAACGACATCCACTATATTGATTTAGATATTTATAAGGATGCTACTAAAGAGTTTGGAATAGAAACTGTAAGAATGTTTTTATTAATGCTTGGAGTAAAATTGTATCCGAAAATAGAAAGTTTTATGCGCTGGGATAAATCTTATCTTAGTGAAAGATTGAAAAGTCAAATTTTAATAACAAACATATATGATTATCGTTTTGAAGACTATGCTTTGCAAGGATTTAACGAATTCAAAAAACATAAAATACATAAAGAAACATCTCATTATCTATGGAATGTAGTATTACCAGCTTTGAAATTTGGTAATTACGAACATATGGCCATGATATATCGTAGGAAGTATGCCCGTTCCTATGATACAGTTTATTATGATTCAACATTCAAGGATTCCCTTCAATACAGCAAGTGGATTCTTGATAAAAATGGCAATGTCCTGTCTTCTAATGAAATTGCTCTTGAAGACCTTGATTCTGAGTATGACCGTAATAATGGCTTAATTCAATTTCTTGGTATAGAGAAACGTGAAAAAAGCATTTTAGAATTAGGTGGCACTGAGGAACAACAGGAACAATTGGATTTGGGGAAACGCGTCAAGCAACTTGCTGGAGATGACTTGACTGAAGAAGAAATAATTCAAGCCTTATCTTATGCCAAAGCTCAGAAAAAAGCTAAAAAACATATTTATGAAGAAACTGAAAATCCTACCATCAGTGATAATGGTTCAGATGAAAAAGATTACTCTGACATTGATAGAAAACCACGAGAACGAAAAAACAGTCATAATTCAACTAATTTAGGCGATGAAAGTAATGATTCTTCTGACATAAAGAAATATAATGAAGATGATGATTTTGATTTGGATACACCGTTCAATCGTGAGGAACTCAGGAAGACCGAACTTTCAGATATGTTTATCAACAATAATCATAAACCTCCTGTAAAGAAAGAAAAGGAGGTTACTGATGAAGTACAGGCAGATGAATTAAAACAAAAACTGCTTGAGCAGGAGGAAAAGCATAACAAAATAATTGAACTTCGAGAGGCAGCTTCAAATGCAGAAAGGTATTCAAAAGAGTGGTTCGATGCATTGATAGAATTGGAGTATCGTGGCGGCACAGAAGAAACAAAGGGAGACTTCGGTAAATCCATCAATATCACGTTTAACTCAGTAAACAAAGAGCAAGGATCTGAGCGTATCTATGTACTCAGAAATCCTTCTCGTAGTATTCCTCTATGGCTTGAAGAAATTGGAGATATTGAGATTAAATTTACCTTCTCAGATCGTGATGAATTGAAACTAAAATTTGAAGTTGCAAATGTACGTGAAAATAGTTTACGTCTAAAAGCAAGCAAGGCCTTTGAAGATGTCTTGAACAAAATTGCTTGGAATAAGTGTACTAAGGCATCGATAACTTTGAAAAATCAGATAGACCTTATGGGTAAACTACGCAGTGCATTTAACGGTCTAGGTTTGGAGGATGGATTTAATCTTAAAGAAAACCTTGATGATAACCTGAAGTTTATATTTGGTCCTCCAGAAACTGGTAAAACAACAACTCTTGCCAAGAAGATTATTGGAATGATGAATGAATATTCGACATGTAGGATACTTGTTCTAGCACCAACTAATACAGCTTGTGACGAACTTGCAAAAAAGATAAAGGAGTGTAGTAAGGATGACTGTGCATGGTTGTACCGTTTTGTATCAACAGCAGATGAATCGTTGGAAGATATTGTTGTTGACCGTGAATCAATGGTATACGAAGATGAGCAATGCTGTGTCATTTCAACAATGGCACGTCTGCCTTTTGACGGTTTTAATGGCGAGGGTGGTTACAATAAGTTACTAGATATTGTATGGGACATGATTTTATGCGACGAAGCCTCAATGATTCCTTTAGCAGAAATGGCACTGGCTATTTATAATTTTGTCAATACTCCTATTCTTATAGCTGGTGATCCTTTGCAAATAAAGCCAATACTTCATGAAGAAGAATGGAAGGATGAAAATATTTACACAATGGTGAATCTTGACAGGGTTGAGAACCCTGTGACTGAACCAATTCAATTTGCGATTGAAAACCTTAGTATGCAGTACCGCAGTTTACCAGCTATTGGCGAATTGTTTAGTCAATATGCATACGATGGTAAATTGCGACACTATCGTTCGGCGATGGAAAATCATATGAAGTTTGGTGAGCTTAATCTTAAACCTATAAACTTTATACCATTCAAAGTGGAAAGATATGATAGTGTATTTGGTATAAAGAAACTAGATGGTTCCAATGTACACATTTATTCTGTACTGTTTACGTTAGAGATATTTAAATATATCGTTCGTGAGTATGCCAAAAATCATGAAGAAGAGTACTCGATTGGTATTGTTTGTCCTTATTCTCCACAGGCGCAGCTTATTGAGAGTCTTATTATGCAGACTCCCAATATACCAGTTAATGTTAAAATTACAGTTGGTACAGTGCATAGATTTCAAGGAGGTCAATGTAACTTCATGTTTGTGGTACTTAATCCTCCAGCAGGGATGAAAGTTGCAGCTGATAGAATATTCCTGAACAACAAAAATATTCTTAATGTGGCTATAAGTCGTGCTCAGGATTTCTTATGCATACTACTCCCTCACTGTGATACTGACGGGTATGAGAATCTTTATGAAATAAATAAAATCGGTAGAATTGCAATGAAGGATTCTGCAAATGTAGCACATTATACCTGTGACCAGATAGAGGAAATCATATTGGGGCGTAAGTTCTTCATTGAGAATAATACATTTGTTACCTCACATCAGCTTACTAATGTTTATACAAAGGCAGTAAAGCGTTATGAGGTTAGAATAGATGAAAATTCAGTTGATATTCAGTTGGGGGATAATAATAAAATAACGTGAGTTCGAAATAAGAATAAATATATTTCACTTATAATTAGAAACATAGCGATAAAAGTATTAAATTTATAGTGCTGAATTATAACATTTAAACGATTACCACTATGTTTCCAGAGTCTAAAGTTACAGAGATTTATTGTATGGCCGATGATTTTTGCAAGGAATTTACATTGCAACAGGAAAAATATATGATTAAGGATATGAAGACCATGCATCGTAACAAACCCAACCGTATGAGTGATGCAGAGATTATGGTTATTCTAATCCTGTTTCACTCCGGTGGTTTCCGTTGTTTCAAGCATTACTACAAGGAGTATGTCTGTAAACATCTGAAACACCTTTTTCCTCGTCAGGTTTCTTATAACCGTTTTGTGGAACTGGAGAAGAAGGTATTGCTTCCCATGACCATATTCATCAAAAGAGTACTGCTGGGAACTTGTACCGGCATCAGTTTCGTTGATTCCACTCCCTTATGTGTATGTCGTAACCAAAGAATCTTGATTCATAAGACATTTGAAGGGCTTGCCGAGCGTGGAAGATGTTCTATGGGATGGTTCTTCGGATTCAAGCTGCATCTGATAATCAATGACAAAGGAGAGATCCTCAATTTCATGTTCACGCCTGGAAACGTGGATGACCGGGAACCGTTGAAACAGGGTAAGTTTCTGGAAAACATCAAAGGAAAACTATGTGCAGACAAGGGATATATAGGTCAGGTTCTGTTTGAAAACCTTTTCCTTAATGGCATACAGCTTGTTACTAAAGTTAAAAATAATATGAGGAACTCACTGATGAGTATTGCCGACAAGATTTTGCTAAGAAAAAGAGCCTTGATTGAAACGGTCAATGACGAACTGAAGAACATCGCACAGATTGAACACTCAAGACATCGTTCATGCAGTAACTTTATAGCCAACTCCTTGTCGGCTATCGCGGCATACTGCTTTTTTGAAAAGAAGCCCGCCATTGACGTAAAGTTTGTCAATGACGGACAACTTGCTATTTTTTGATTTTATTTCGAACTCACGTTAAAATAACATCTGAGTTATGATTTGATATTGAAGAAAAAGAGGATGCAAATTAAACTGTGTCAGCAAACAGTAGAATATAATAATATTAAGTTTTGCTGACACAGTTTTTTTAAAAGAACTCTCTAACCTACATAAAAATGCTTTTATTTTTCATTTTTACTTCAATTAAATTTACCATTTCTATGAGACTCAATCACATCGCATGGTCTGTGAGTCTCAGCCGCAGACCTTGGCAGCAACCTACTCTCCGGCTATTGCAGTATCATCAGCGCATACAGCCTTAACTTCTCTGTTCGGAATGGGAAGAGGTGATTTCTGTATGCTATAACCGCCGTTGCTCTATTTGTTATCGAATGAACGTTCTAATTCAAGTTCTGGACGTGTAAGATAAATTTCTGTTTTAGAAATATCTTCTTGAGTATATTCAATAGAGGCGTTTTTAGCTCTGGTTTTTGCCCATCGCCTCAAAGCAGATATCTGCTCTTTCATTGTGGTAGACAACGGCACTGTTTTTGAAATCGCATTCATTAGATGCGTTGTCTTAAGTTGGGGATTCTCTGGATTTTCAACATAAGCATCAAACATCGCTTCTTTAATACACTCTTCAATTTCTGCACCATTAAAACCTTCAGTATTATTGGCGAGAGACTCCATAGGGTAATTATTCTTTATCGGGTTTTGACCTTTCTTGTTAAGATGAATGGTAAAGATGTTTTTGCGCTCCTCCTTTGATGGAAGATCAACAAAAAAAATCTCATCAAAACGCCCTTTGCGCAATAATTTTGGAGGAAGTTGATTGATATTGTTGGCTGTAGCAACGACAAAAACAGGAGAAGTCTTTTCTTGCATCCATGTCAGAATAGTTGAAAAGATACGCGAAGTCACACCGCCATCAGTAGATCCACTTGATTGAATACCGCTAAGTCCTTTTTCTATTTCGTCAATCCATAACACACATGGCGCGACTGCTTCTGCAGTTGCTATTGCTTTCCTAATATTATCTTCGCTACTTCCAACTAATCCTTGGAATACTTTGCCAACATCCAAACGTAGTAATGGCATATTCCAGAAAGAGGCTATACTTTTTGCTGTCAAACTCTTGCCGCAACCAGGGACACCAAGCAATAATAAACCTTTAGGCTCTTGCAATCCCCAATCTCTTGCTCTCTTTTGATAAGCTATTTGGCGTTTGAATAGCCAATCCTTCAGAACATCCATACCACCAACATCTTTCAAACTTTCATTTTTGGGAAAGAAATCCAAGATGCCTGATTTGCGAATGATTTGCTCCTTTTCTGCTGAAACTGTATAGGGGGCATTTTCTCCAAGGCTATCTTTAACAGCCGCTAAACAAAATGCAAGGTCTGCTTCCATCGAGGTCATGCCTAATGCTGCATCTACCATTTTGTTTCTCATCTCAACAGAAAGATTCTTCTTAGTTTGTCGTTCTACAACAGCCAAGGTTCGCTCCATGTCTGTTCTATCTGGTAGAGGTATATTAAGAACAGTTACATATTTCTCCAGTTTTGTTGGTAACTTATAAACAGCAGACAAAATAATTGCATGAGTGTTCGTGAATTTTGCATGCTCAGCTATCTTACGGATGTAATACTTGATTTTGTCCTCTTCAATGTAATTGCTCAGATCTTCAAGAATAAAGATATCTTTAATTTCTCTATTCTCATTCTTATAGATATACTTCAAAGTCATTTCTGGCTCATCGTATTCTTCTCCTTTATACAAAGAGCCTTCTGGGGTCTTCTCCATCAAGCCCTCTACGCAATTCCAAGTATAGATACGCACCTTCTTATTATCTGTGCGTAAAAGGTCTGCAATTCCCTCTATTTTCTGTTTTGTCCTGTCATATTCAAAACTATTCAGATAAAACACGGGGTAATATGCAGATAGCATATCCTTGATTTTTGTATAAATTGATTCCATGGCTATTTCTGTTCAATAGTTTGAATATTTACTCGGCGAGGCTTAAACTTTCCTGCATACTTCGCAGGTATAGGTTTCTTTGTCATCACACGCTTGTTTCCTAACAGCTGTTCCAAAACATCCATTGCGTCATGAGCACGCTCATTGACATCGTTAGGCAAATAGTCGGAATCTGTTACTATCGTGCCATCTTTAAGGATGGTGAACTTTATTTGCGCAACAGGTTCCGTCTCATTTTTATCTTTAGAGCGTCCAACCATATAGAAGCTATATACTTCTTCTGAGTTTGGTGTGAAATGTTCATTCTCCTTGTAATTAAACCCTTTCTTCTTAAACTCTTGAATTAATGAGTTCTTTGCATATGTGGCATTTAATGCGTAGAATTGCTCTTGAAGTTCTAATACCTTTTGGGTGGCATTGAGGCATATAATACGTGTTGTAAGTGACTTCATTTGTTGTAAGGTTCAACTTTAATGCAAACTCACCATATAGGCGAGATTTCTGCTTAGCATCTGAAACTGTTAGTATGTTATCGTGGATGGTGTATTGCCACCCCAAAGCATCGCATGCGGACTTTAATACGTCCACATGCATTACCTGAGGGTTACGCACAAATCTTGATGATTCGAATCTTGACATGTTATGATAACTTCTTTACTATTTCTTGTATATTGTTTTGATTCACTTGAGTTAAGCGTTGCTGTGTTCGCTTTTGCTTTGCAGTAAATTCTTCCTTGTGATTGAAAAGAGTAGGATACCTAAACAAATAACTGCTAATACCAATTGATAAATCAAAAGCATTATCTCTGTTACGTGAAGGCATGACTGTAAGCATTTCCATTAGTTTGACGAGTTCATCATCTTGAATTATAGCAAGCAGTTTGTCATTCATAGGAGTCTTCTTTATCTCCTGATTAATGAATGCCTGACTAAGTCTTGCTAAATAACGTGAGTTCGAAATAAGAATAAATATATTTCACTTATAATTAGAAACATAGCGATAAAAGTATTAAATTTATAGTGCTGAATTATAACATTTAAACGATTACCACTATGTTTCCAGAGTCTAAAGTTACAGAGATTTATTGTATGGCCGATGATTTTTGCAAGGAATTTACATTGCAACAGGAAAAATATATGATTAAGGATATGAAGACCATGCATCGTAACAAACCCAACCGTATGAGTGATGCAGAGATTATGGTTATTCTAATCCTGTTTCACTCCGGTGGTTTCCGTTGTTTCAAGCATTACTACAAGGAGTATGTCTGTAAACATCTGAAACACCTTTTCCTCGTCAGGTTTCTTATACCCGTTTTGTGGAACTGGAGAAGGAAGTATTGCTTCCCATGACCATATTCATCAAAAAAGTACTGCTGGGAACTTGTACCGGCATCAGTTTCGTTGATTCCACTCCCTTATGTGTATGTCGTAACCAAAGAATCTTGATTCATAAGACATTTGAAGGGCTTGCCGAGCGTGGAAGATGTTCTATGGGATGGTTCTTCGGATTCAAGCTGCATCTGATAATCAATGACAAGGGTGAAATCCTCAATTTCATGTTCACGCCTGGAAACGTGGATGACCGGGAACCGTTGAAACAGGGTAGGTTTCTGGAAAACATCAAAGGAAAACTATGTGCAGACAAGGGATATATAGGTCAGGCTCTGTTTGAAAACCTTTTCCTTAATGGCATACAACTTGTTACTAAAGTTAAAAATAATATGAGGAACTCACTGATGAGTATTGCCGACAAGATTTTGCTAAGAAAAAGAGCCTTGATTGAAACGGTCAATGACGAACTGAAGAACATCGCACAGATTGAACACTCAAGACATCGTTCATTCAGTAACTTTATAGCCAACTCCTTGTCGGCTATCGCGGCATACTGCTTTTTTGAAAAGAAGCCCGCCATTGACGTAAAGTTTGTCAATGACGGACAACTTGCTATTTTTTGATTTTATTTCGAACTCACGTTAAATACAAAGATAGACCGTTTTTAGTTGCTTCTGGATCTTCACTAAGAATATCACTTTGCTGCACAGCACCTATTGTTCTTGGACTTGTTTGTCTTTGCTGAGGATTATTTCCCTTAAAGCCTTCCTTTCTTCCTGGGAAAATTTTCTGTTCTTTGACGTGTTCAAGCAACTGTTTGTTGTTGGAAAGAAGCTCAGCCAGTGACGGATCATCAACGGAATTTGTGTTCATGTCCTTCTCAATGATATCCAACTCTTTCTTTAGCTCTATCTTTTTCTTGCTATTAACACCTATGGTATTGGCAAGAGCTACGAGTTGCTGTCCAATTGTAGTCAAACGCTTACGTATAGATGAAACAATACCTTGATACTTCTTTTCTTCTAACAGTTCAACTATAGGGAGGTAGTATCTGTTGCGGACTGAACTACATTCTGCTTTTTTTGTCCGTAGTTAGTTGACGGTGTTGAAGAAAGTAAAGAAATGCTGGGATTTCCGTGATTAGTTTTTGAAGAAAACTCGTATCGTCATTTTTTGAGAGGATTAATTTTTCGCACCCAATAACGTGTTTCTCCCGGTTCTATAAGAACAGGAGTATCTTCATTATTGGAACACATAATGAATTTACCAAAAAATTGCACTTCACAGAGGTCTTTACCCTTTGCTTCAATCTTGTATACACTTGCCGATGCAGCATACATAGCTGCCTGAATGATAGATTATTGCAATTTAATCGGTAGAAAAGTTGTTTTTGAGCCTCTTGGACTTGTTTTTGAGGCTGTTTTACACTCTTTTCTCAATGAATCAGAACCATGGGGAATATTGTATCCTCAATGAAGTTCACCTATCTTCTATCCGGCTACAAAGGTATAAAATTCTGGGATGTTTTCGCCGATAATGTTAACTAAATGCAAGATATTCTCACGGATATTGTTTGCTGACCAAAAGAGAAAAATTTAGTTGAAGCCTTTTCTTCCCTCTGCTTGACTTAACTTTATTGCCCGTGTATATAATGACGGTCATTAAAGTCAAGTTGAGGGGTAGAGTCAAGTCTTTTTCTTTTGGCGAGCAAAATAGTTCTTTGATATGATGAGTGTATGATGAACAATTTGCATCATTTGTAACGAATAACATATTGTTTGTAGGTGTATATGGTGCTTACAAACAGCATTATGGCATTTAGTTTTTGGAAGTTTTTGCTCAAAATAGATTATGTATATGGTTAATTATGCCAAGACGTGCATTTTTCTATGTGTAATACATCATTAAATAAATAAAAAGTATTACCTTTGCATATTATATGGTAGGTTGATTATAGCAAAGTCATTAACATAGTTGCTTTGCACTTTAAATTGATGTAGTAATGGCAAAGAATACAATGGGAACCAAGCTTCCTCGAAAATTGGAGCAGAAGATGCAGATTGTGGGCGAGCAGATTAAGTTGGCTCGCTTACGTCGGAATCTGAGTGTGGCTCAGGTTGCTGAACGTGCCACCTGTTCACCGCTTACTGTGTCCCGAATAGAAAAAGGGATTCCTACAGTTGCAATAGGGATCTATCTACGTGTTTTGTACGCATTGCAACTTGACGATGATATTCTATTGCTTGCCAAAGAAGATAAAATGGGAAAAGCTTTGCAAGATTTGAGTTTGAAAACAAGAGAACGTGCATCCAAGAAAGAATAATCTATGAAAAAGTTGTATGTATATGCCGATTTCGATTGGCTCAAAGAAGTGGAACTCATAGGCGAATTGGGCTATGAGTCTCTTCGTGGTGCGGACAGCTATAGTTTTACGTTCAATAATGAATGGTTAAGGCAGCACAGCGATCTGTTTTTGAGTGACGACTTGAATAATTATCCCGGTCAGCAATACACGCAACCAGGTAAAGATATATTTGGTTGTTTCTCTGATGCCTTGCCCGACCGTTGGGGACGTACTTTGTTGTTGCGTCGTGAGCAAATTGTAGCGGCAGAAGAACAACGTCCCGTAAGGAGATTGTCATCTTTCGATTTCTTAACTGGTATCGATGATTTCTCTCGAATGGGTGGATTCCGTTTTAAGGAAGACCTCGATGGCGAATTTATCAATGTGAGTGAGTCATTGAAAATTCCACCTTTGACGGATATTCGGGAACTGATTGCAGCCAGTGCCGAGATAGAGAAATGTGAAGAAAACAATATGCTCCCCGATAGAAAATGGATTGCACAACTTGTGCAACCGGGAACATCATTGGGCGGTGCGAGACCTAAAGCCAATGTCGTAGATGCAGATAAGACTCTTTATGTAGCCAAGTTCCCGTCTCGCAAGGATGACTATGATGTAGGACTTTGGGAGCATTTCGGTCATTTGCTTGCCACAAAAACAGGGATAAACGCTGCAAAAACAAAAATGTTAGCAACTGGAGAAAAATATCATACATTGCTGTCACAACGCTTCGATAGAACCCAAGAAGGAAAACGCATTCATTTAGCATCTGCCATGACCTTATTGGGGCTGAGTGATGGTGACAATGCAACTACCAGGCATGGTTATCTGGATATAGTTGACTTTATTATTCAGAGCTGTACCGATGTGGAGCGAAACCTACAGGAACTATACCGTCGTGTGGCTTTCAATATATGCATAGGCAATAGTGACGACCATTTCCGCAATCATGGTTTCCTTTTGACTGCAAAAGGATGGATACTGTCTCCTGCATATGACATGAACCCCACGTTGAATGAGTATCAAAGTTTGCTTGTTTCATCAACTTCTAACAAAGCAGAGTTGAGTATTTTGCTGGATGCTTGCGAAGACTACATGCTAAACCGTAAAACAGCAGAAAAGATTATTTCGGAGGTGATTGGAGCTGTAAAAGGATGGCGCGAATTGGCAACACGATTAGGAATTTCCAAGAGAGAGATGGATATGTTTGCCGGAGTGTTGGATGAACGATGTAAGTGAGAATAACTGTTTCAGTGTGCCAAATTACCAAATAAAAACGCGCTAAATTTCCAAGAGATATGATGTTGATTTGTATGTAATTGAGTAGTGAAATGCGATTGAAGATTTGTATTATGCTGCGCGAACATAATGTTTGTGTAGCATAATTTTTTGAAAGGTGAAATTCATTGATGGAATGGATAAAAACAATACATGTGTTCTTTTGCATATCTTTATGCCAACTGTAGTCATTCCTTTAAACGATGTTTTTGTTGCTTATCTACTTGGCTATATGGGAAATTAGATGTATCTTTGTTTGCAATATAACGAGTATAATTTGAATACTGATGTCGAACAATCAACAAATAATGATGAATAGGATTAAGGCGGTACTGGCTGAAAGGCAACGAACCAATAGATGGTTGGCAACTCAAATGGGCAAATCAGAGAACACAATTTCAAGATGGTGTTCTAATAAATCGCAACCATCTATTATTCAATTGCAAGAAATAGCGAATTTGTTGGATGTTGACATTCGACAGTTGCTAACTACAACAAAAGATAATAATGACTTATGATGCTCAGCTTATGAAAAAAATCGGTATAGACATATTTTCAGGAGCAGGCGGATTAAGTCTGGGGGGGGCAATGGCGGGAATTAAGGTTCGCTATGCTATTGAGGTTAATCCTCACGCAGCCAAATCTTTTGAACTTAATCACAAAGGAGCAAAAGTAATATGTGGCGATATTCGGGATGTCAAAGCTACAGATTTCTTAAATAAAGACGAGGAAGTATTTATAATCATGGGAGGCCCTCCTTGTCAGGGATTTTCTATGTCAAATACGATGTCTCGCAATATGGACAATCCTAATAATTTATTGTTCAAAGAGTTTGTTCGTTTGGTCTCAGAAATAAAGCCTAGATGGTTTGTCCTTGAAAATGTTTGGGGAATGACTAAAATGAACAATGGAGAGACAATAGAAATGATAAAACATTGTTTTGAGGAGATAGAGCCAGGCTATAAGGTCAAATGGAAGGTTCTATGGGCTGATGAATATGGTGTTCCACAAAGACGGATGAGAATGTTTATGGTCGGAAACAACCAAGGAATTGACTTTGAGTTTCCAAAGCCTTTTGATTATAAAGTGAGTGTAGAAGAAGCTATTGGAGATTTACCTGTTTTACATAATGGTGATATGATAGATTCATTGCCTTACACTAAGTCAATAAAGGAATCTAGCCCTTATGCGCAACAGATGAGAAAAGGTTCAATAGAATCAAAGCAGAATTTTGTGTCAAAGAGTAACGACCTTGTGATGCAACGTTACAAATATATCGGTCAAGGTGAGAATTGGAGAGCTATTCCGGAGTCCTTGATGCGAAATTATTCAGACAAGACCCGTTGTCATAGTGGAATATATAAACGTCTGAAAGCAAATTGCCCTTCTGTTGTCATTTCAAACTATAGGAAGAGTATGCTAATTCATCCATATCAAGACAGAGGTTTATCGGTGAGGGAAGCGGCACGTTTACAAAGTTTTCCTGATACGTTTATCTTTCAAGGGCCTCATATGAGCATACAGCAGCAGATAGGTAATGCGGTTCCTCCGTTATTGTCTAAAGCTGTGATGGCGCAGATTCTGGAATACGATTCATCATACAATAAGGAATAACTATGGGTACTTATAGACAAAGCATTCCACAAGCTGATACTCTTATGGGGTCTATGCGTTCAATGGGGTATTCTTTCGAAGCTGCTATTGCTGATATTATTGACAATGGTATTAGTGCAAATTGCAGCGTAGTCAAACTATTCTTCCCTTCAGAACCTATTGATGATCTTGTTGTGGGAATCTTAGATGATGGAGAAGGAATGTCTGCAGGCGTCCTTTTTGAAGCTATGAGGTATGGAAGTAGGGACTCTGAACTTGAAAGAAATGCAAATGATTTGGGACGATTCGGTTTAGGAATGAAATCTGCCTCTTTGTCTCAATGTAGAATTTTGACGGTTGTCAGTTTGCAGGAAGAAAAGATTAGTAGCTATTCTTGGGATTATAATTATATTCAAAATAGAAAAGAGTGGGTGGTGAAGGAGCTGTCACAAAATGAAATAAAAGCACTTCCTTATATTCACTCTCTCCTCGAATTGCCACATGGCACGCTTGTACTATGGCAGGATTTCGATGTGTTGGAGAAATCAAGTGGTGGAATGGTTTATGATGCTCTTGTTGAACTTAAAGAATCTGTAGCCAATAATATTGCTCTGATTTTTCATAACTTTCTTTCAGCAAAAGGTAAGGGGCAGATCAAGATGTACTTGAATAAAGGGAGAATAAAACCAATGGATCCTTTCCTTGAATCACATTCTAAGACAACAACGAAGAAAGCACGTTCCATTGCTATTCGTGACAGTAAGGGTCAAGAACGGCAAATCTGGGTTAAACCATATATCTTGCCATTTGCAACAGATTTAAACGATGAATACAGAAAACTCATAGGAGGAGTAGAGACATTAAGAATCAAACAAGGTTTCTATGTTTATCGAAATAAGCGTTTGATAATTTGGGGAACTTGGTTTGGGATGAAACCGCGTGGTGAACTCACAAAAAATGCTAGAGTTAGAGTAGATATTCCGAATTCACTTGATGACATATGGAGTATTGATATAAAGAAACAAACAGCTTCTATTCCAAAGCAGATTCAGCGTCAATTGCGCCAAACAGTTATTGAAGCGATGGATATTTCTGTTAGGAAGCAAACCCATCGTGGTCGAAAAGAAAATGTTGAGGATATTGACTATATTTGGGATAGAATGGAAGGCAGAGGAAAGACTTTTTATTATCAAATCAATCGTGAGAGCAAAGTGTTCCAGATGGTGAGGGATAGAATGTCAGAAGAAGACTATACTCTGCTTGAGATGCTTTTGAAAGAAATTGAGCAAAACGTTCCGACTCAGCAGATTTACATTGACAAGTCTAATGATGCAATCAGTCAAGATGAACCAGATAATCGTGTCGATGAGATTTTCCAACTTGGGATTTATATGGTAAACTTGGCAAAATCTTTTAACAAGAAATCTATAGTCGAGATTGTTTCTGATCTGATGAAATCAGAGCCATTCTGCAAATATAAAGTTGTTGAGGAAAAACTTTTAGATAACTACAAGGATGAAATTAACAAACGAAGCATATAATAAGATTCTACTCATAATTTCCGCACGTTTGGAACTTATGAAGGAACTGTCGGGCTTTGTTCCATCTTTGGAAAATATTAAGCCTGCGATTGAAGACGCAATAGCCTTCTCTGGTATTGATTGTGATGAGGAAGACAAAAATAAATTGTTGGAAGAAATAGAATACCGAGAGAAAATCACTCATGTATTGGGCAATATTATTTATGATGATTATGAACAAAAGAAGTGGTATTTCAATGATAAAGTAGATGACAGCTATTTTTGGGAGAGATATTATCGTTATTTAAAAGAACACACTTCAATTGACGACAAAAGTATTAATCTTTTGCACGAAAAGACATTGCCTGACATAATGAATTGTTTATACAATCCAAAGGAAGAATTTGAAGGTAAACGTTTGAAGAGGGGCTTAATAATTGGTGATGTACAGTCTGGTAAAACCGCTACATATTCAGGTCTGATTTGTAAAGCTGCTGATGCAGGATATAAAGTTGTTATTCTTCTAGCTGGTATAACAGAAAGTCTTCGTCAGCAAACACAAGAACGTATTGATGAAAGTGTTGTTGGGTACACTATTCGTAAGGTTGAAAAACATATTCGCGAGGGGAAGGTAGGAGTTGGTAAAGACAACAAGCAACGTAGAGCTACTTCTTTTACTACATGTGTAAAAGATTTTGTTAAAGGGAGTAATTTGATTTCAACGACTTTATCGGAGCATAATTCTCTGGTCCTTTTTGTCGTTAAAAAAAATGTATCAGTTCTGACAAAATTGCATGATTGGTTGAAAAACCAGAATATGGATGTTCGTACAAATAGTATAAACCATCCAATGCTTCTTATTGACGATGAGGCAGACAATGCATCGGTTAATACAAAAAAAGATAATACAGATCCAACTAAGACAAACGCTATAATTCGTAAGATTTGCAATCTTTTTCAGACTGCGAATTATATTGGTTTTACTGCTACTCCATTTGCAAATGTTTTTATAGATCCGGATTCGGTGGACAGTATGAAGAATGCAGATTTGTTTCCAGAGCATTTCATATATACGTTACCGACCCCTTCCTCATATATTGGTGCCGATAAAATTTTTTATGAGGATAAAGAGTACTATCGCAATTTACGTTTTATAACTGATGTTGAAGAACCAGACTACACTTCAGATGAATATAGGACTGATTTACACGAAAATATAGAAGAACTTAATTCTGGGACATTCTACTCTCGTCACAAAAAAGAATGGAATGGAGTCTTGCCAAATTCGCTGAAGGAGTCCATCTATTGTTATTATCTGGCAAATGTTATTCGAGATTTAAGAGGACATGCCTCTAAACCAAGAAGTATGTTGGTTAATATGTCTCGTTTCATAAGGGTGCAACAGGTGATTAAGGAACATATTGAAGAAATACAGAACAACTTTATTCAAATACTAAAATACAACTTTGACGAAGATACCTCAAAGAATGCTCATCTGTCACTGTATAAAGAACTGAAACGACTTTGGAAAAAACATTTTGATAATATTACTGATATCTGTTTTATTGATGTTATAAAAAAGAAGAATTTATTAGGTGCTGTGTTCGATATTGAAGCTGATGTTCCAAAGATGGAAATTATCGTTGTTAATGGTAGTAGCGCAAGCAAATTAGATTACAAATCTAATCCTTCGTTGAGAGTAATTGCTATTGGAGGACTTGCTCTTTCGCGAGGTCTCACATTAGAGGGCTTGCTTGTAAGCTATTTCTATCGAAACACTGCAACATTTGATGTGTTGATGCAGATGGGGCGTTGGTTTGGTTATCGACCTGGTTATGCTGATTTGTTCCAAATATGGACAAGTCAAGCAAGTGCAACTTGGTATAGAGAAATAGCGACAGCCACTACCGAATTGAAAGCAGATATTAAGAAAATGTTTGAGCAACATCTTACTCCTAAAGATTTCGGCATTAAAGTTCGTGACTATTGCGACGAATTACAGATAACAGCCAACAATAAGATGCGGACCGCGTACGAATTGTTGATGATGGAATCCTACTATGGAAATATCTGTGATACCCCTTACCTTAGTGTCAAGGCGGAACATAATGAAGAGAACTGGAATCAAGTAAAATGTTTTACTGCCCACCTGTTTGAAAATGATTATAAATTTGGTTTCGCGAATGTCGACAAATACAAAGATGAGGATGTATGCTCAGATATTGATAAATCTAGATATTTTTCTGATGTGTCCAAAGAATTGGTGGTAGACTTCCTGTCTAATATAAAATGTTCATTAGTTAACATGAAATTTAACCGGCAAAACTTAATTGATTTTATTTGCGACAAAGAAACAGAAGGAGTAGATAAATGGGATATTGTTTTCGAAGGTGGTGATGGGCAGACCTTTTATGACATACCAGGACTTGAAATGATACGTTGTCCGAAACGTCAGATTGAGGAACATGATCATGTAATTCAAATTTCGAGTCGTCGTAGGATTCTTGGTTTACGAGAAGGAAAGTTCTGCTTAAGTCAAGATGAGATAGATTTGGCAGAAAAACGATGCAGAGAAGTTTGGGCGAGAGAAGGTTCTGAGTTTGGAGGACGGCATATTCCTATTAAAGCATATTTTGAGCATCTTCCACACAGAAAACCTGTATTGATAATTATGCTCATCGAACCGGTAGAGCCAGAAAATATTGAAGCCAACAAGAATGCCTTAAAATTCATAGAGAAACTTAATGGCAATAAAATGATAGCTTTTGCTATTGGTTTTCCTGGATTAAAAGAAACAGGTAAAACCAAGAAATATAAAGTTAATAAAACATATTATCAGCTTAACATGCTTGATGAACCAGACGAAATAGAAGAGGATGAAGAATAAATTATCTACAACATTCTCGCAAGGATTCCAAAGCGGAGCTTTTATCCGTGTTGGTGAAAACCGCGACCTCAGTCTTTTTGTAGGAAAGGATGAGAAAGGAAACTATGCCTTTGATTTTAGAGGTACATACGTTCCAGTTAGAATAGCTCAGTCGGATGTGATTACAGTACAGCAGGGAAAGAGTGGCGAGAATTATATTCTTCGCTTTTCACTCTGTAATTCAGAGCTGCTGGAATATTTTAGTACGTTTTGCCAGGATTTGCTCGATTCTACGGAAGCTATTAAGGACGATGAAGATGCTTATAAAACACTTTGTTCAAGATATTTCTCATGGAAAAAATTGTTCCGACCAAATAATGGTGGAATGAATGACAATGAGGTAATGGGGTTGATAGGCGAACTGCTTTTTATGCAGGATTATATGATTCCTCACTATGGTGTGAATATGGCATTAGATAGCTGGATGGGTCCAGAAAAGACCCATAAGGATTATTCTACAGAGAGTGTTTGGTATGAGATAAAGGCAATAAGTGCAGGCAAAGATTCTGTAAAGATTTCATCACTTGAGCAACTGGATGGAGATGACGAGGGCTATCTTGCTATTTATTGTTTGGAAAAGATGAGTCCAACATTCAGTGGTATAAAATTGAATGTACTGGTTCAAAACCTAATGGCAAAAATGGGGACAGCTCAAAATAGAGAGACTTTCATGTCTAAACTGAGTATGTACGCATTCGATTTCTCTCCAGAATACGACAAATTCGTATTTACGAATGTGGGATTCTCAATGTACAATGTAAGCAACGATTTCCCTCGCTTATGCAGAAAAAACATACCGAATGCAATAAACAGAATTCAGTACGAGATTTTTCTTTCTGAATTAGAAGAATATAAACTTTAAATCCGTTACACTATGGAGATTGAAGAATATAGAGCGCAATTTATTGATCAGCTTAGATTTGATGCCGATCACGAAGGAACAGAACCGGAAACTCAGTTTATTCTAAAAACATTAGAAGAACTGGAATCTATCGGGGAATTTAATGATCCGATGCCGATGTCTATTGAAATGAGAGGCAAGCGTGGTCGTATCATGGCTTTTGATGCTTATGCTTACGACGAAGCTGACAGTGCACTCATATTGATTGCAAGTGATTTTACCAATGAGCGTGATGCCGTAAACACGTTGACCAATACCCGCATCGTGGATTTGTATACTCACATGTGCAATTTCCTTGACGAAGTTGTCAACGGCAAGATGAGTGACTATTGTGACGATTCTGATCCTGCCATTATTTTAGCAAAAGAATTTCGAAAGAAAATTGGCAAAGGACTGTTGGACACAGAGATTCTTCGCTTCAAGTTTTATATTATTTCTAACTCGATTCTTAGTAAGCAGGTGAAGAGTGTCTCTCAAGAAGATTTTCTTGAGAGACCGGTAGAGTTAAATATCTGGACGCTGGAACGGCTGTTCCAAACATTTATGTCCGATGCAAGTGAGATTGTTGAGTTTGATACAAAAGATTTTGATTGCGAGGGGATTCAATATCTAAAAGCAGATTTAGGAGATAGTAGCGACTATGATGCATATCTTGGAATTGTTCCAGGAAAGTTCTTGGCAGATATCTATTTGAAATATGGGAGTAAATTATTGCAAGGCAATGTGCGGGCTTTCCTGAGTGTTCGTGGTAAGGTAAACAAGGGTATCCGAAATACTATCATTAATAGTCCAGAGAATTTCTTTACCTATAATAACGGCATTGCTATTGTTGCCCGTTCAATAGGTTTTTCTGCAGATAACACTCGAATTACTCATTTTAAGGATTTACAAATTATAAATGGTGGTCAGACAACCGCTTCGTTAGCTAATGCAATTATTCGCAAAGAGGACAAAAAAGGCATGGACAATTTGTTTGTTCCGATGAAGCTGACTGTGCTGAATGTGGACAACGATATGTCTGAGGAAGAGGTTGAACGTTATAACAATATTACTAAAACAATCTCAAAATGCGCTAATTGCCAAAATCCTGTTTCGGATGCCGATTTTTTCTCTAATCACCCATTCCATGTAATGATGGAGAAACTATCGCAAAAGGTTCTTGCTCCTCCTGTTGCAGGTAAACCATATCAGACTCGTTGGTTCTACGAGCGTTCTCGTGGAAAATGGGAACAGGAACAAATGAAACTTACACAAGCGCAACGAAAAACCTTCTGCGAGAAAAGTCCGAAAAATCAGGTTGTCAAGAAGGAAAAGCTGGCGAAATGTTTGAATACTATTCGTATGAATCCTCACCAGGTTTGTCAAAGCTCTGCCATCAACTTCAATCGTTTTGCGGATTATGTTGAAGAACTTTATGATAAATCAAAGGATAGTATTAATGAGGTGTTCTTTAAGAAAGGAATCTGCTCCGTCATTATGTTTGATGAATTGGACGTAATGATCAATAAGTCCGAATGGTATCCTAAAGGAGGAGATAAAGCTCAGATTGTGCCATACACAATTGCAAAACTGATATCAATTTTGCCAAAGGATGCCGATCTTGACTGGGTTACGATTTGGAATAAACAGACACTGTATCCGGCTCTTGCAAATGAGTTGATTCGTTTAGCTTTTGATACACAGAAGTTTTTGACAAAACAAGCTGGTGGAGGCCTTGTTAGAACGATATCCAGAACGCTTGCAGTTTGGGATGACTATAAGAAAGTTCCGTTTGAACTCTCTGACGAATTTATTAAATCCCTTGTTTCCCAAAAGGAGATTAAAACAACAGAAGCTGCTGCTAAACGAGCGCACAAATTCAATTCAAACATTGAAGCAAGCGTTGAGATATTTAATTTGGGTGCTGACTATTGGATGAGGGTTTATAACGAACTTTTAAAAGAAAATGTTCTCTCGTACGGAGACCTTGATTTTATTAAGTCTATTGCAACTAGATTTATAGCTAAAATGGTTCTTCCTTCGTCTGCCCAATGTAAGAGACTCTTGAAGATTGTCAGCAATGTTGAAGATAAGGGATATGTAATGCCGTAAATAATGTAAAATGAATTTAGAAGAATATTTTGAAACAAAAAGCAGTCAGGATTTTCCATCGGGAAAAGACTATGTTGCTATATATCGCACTTTTAAACAGTTTATGAATTCAGAGATCCATAATGAAGTTAAAGCGATTACTACAAGACTGGATAATACTGTGTATCTAAATGATCACAGTGCTAATCATGTAAAAATGGTTATGGTTAAAGTATCTTCCATACTGAAAGATTGTTCATACCTTACTCCATATGAATGCTTTATACTATTGGTCGCGATTCAAATTCATGATGCGGGACATATCTTTAATGGCAGAGACGGTCATGAAAAATCTGGCAGATATCTTCTGGAAAATTTAAACGTTGATACAATTGAGAGAAAAATTATTGGGGATATAGCTAAAGCGCATTCAGGCAAAAATGATCCGATTGGGAATTTGCCATACAAGACCTCTATCTCGGGGCATGATGTGAGAATCCGTGAACTAGCAGCTTTGTTAAGATTTGGTGATGAACTTGCGGATGAAAACAGTCGTGCGTCTTCTTACTTGCTAAAAAAGGACTTAATACCTGAGGATAGCAAATTGTATCATGCTTTCTCTGAAAGTTTGTACAACTTCAATCCAGATAAAGACAGTCATTGTATTCAGATGGGCTTTTCTCTCACTAAGAATCAAGTTCAAAATAGATATAAGAAAGGTGAGTCTTCTATTTATTTGTTGGATGAAATATATACAAGAACATTCAAGACATTCCAGGAATGTTTGTACTATAATCGTTTTGTTAGCTATGAGTATCAATTCCATTCGATTATTATTTCTATAGAATTTATAGATGAAGGGTTTGAACCTTTCTTTGATACAATATCTTATCGTATAGAGGAAAAGGGATATCCAACGTTATCAATAAATAATGTTTTTGAGTATTGTGGGGCACAATTAGAACGAAGTAACAACAAATTAACAGGTGATTATGTTCATCAATGTGTAAATAGTTCATTATGAAAGAAAATCCATTTGAAATAAAGACTCCAGAACAGAACTCCGCTCAGGATGTTGTCGATTTATTTGTTGATGTTTTTCCTGACTTTTATCAAGTATTAGAAAAAGGACATACATTTATTAATGGTCCAAGAGGTTCAGGTAAAAGTATGATGTTCCGCTACATACAACCAGATTGTCAGTGTTTAGCCAAGCATTGCCAAATATCTGAGCTGGATTATTTTGCTGTATACGTTCCTATAAAACTAACAAATATAAATATTCCTGACTTGGCGCGCCTTGAGATTCATGCCGAAATTATATTAAATGAGCACTTGTTAACGACATACGTAATGTCTAATGTGTATAAGTCGGTTGGATGCTATTTGGGGAATATATTAAATGATTATAAAGAGCAGATATGGCAATATTATAATACTGATTTTCGGGATGTTCTTTCTTACTGCGGTGTTAACAACATTGTTGAATTACCAAACGATACAGACAAGGATGGACTAACAATGATGGAGTTAATGGCAAAAGAGGTAGAACGGATAAATCGTTCCTGTCGAATCTATTGCAATAAAATAGCTTTGTCAAAAGATACTTCTATTCCATATGATGGACCAATTGTTGATTTCATAGATTTTATGAAACCACTACTTGTGTCTTTAAAATCTTTACCATTTTTCCCTCAAGATAAACCTTTGTATATTTTGATTGACGATGCTGGCTATCTAAATGTGGCTCAAACAAAGGTGTTGAACACTTGGGTGTCATATCGCACAACAAAAGACATATGTTTTAAGATCTCTACCCAGTTAGATTATAAAACACATTTGACGAATAACGAGAAAAGAATAGACGCACCTCATGATTATTCTGAGATAAACATTTCTACAGTTTATTCAAGTAGTAAAAGTAAGTATAATGAACGACTTCAAGAAATTGTTAAGAAAAGACTAAAGAGATATTTGAACCTTGATATTGAGACAAAAGATTTCTTTCCAGAGGATAAAGAACAAGAGCTAAAGATTCAAGAGATATATAATCAGATGTTGATAGATTATGCAGATCCTGAGAAAAAATATGCAGGTGGGGATGCAGCAAGACGCTATGCAAGACCTGAATATATAACACGGTTGCAACAGAATCATAAAGCAGGCTCTACATATAGCTATGCTGGTTTTGATCAACTTGTAGCTGTGTCTTCCGGTATTATTCGACATTTCTTAGCTCCTGCGCAAGAAATGTATTCGTTAGCAATTACAGAACTTGGAGCAAATGAAGATAATATTACCAGCATCAAACCTTCTATTCAAGATGAAGTTATAAAAAAATACTCTAACAACTATTTGGTTGGTGAGTTTGAAAAACTTAAAAAAGATATTGACAATAATAACACTAGGCAAATACAATTGGAAAAATTATATCGAATGATAGACTCTTTGGGACAATTATTTCATTTGCAGCTTACTTCTAATTCCTCAGAAAGAAGAGTGTTCTCTGTGGCAATTACAGATACTCCAGATGACGAAATGAATGAAATAATTGACATGGGAGAACAGCTGGGTTATTTCCATAAAAGTACAATTGGAAATAAAACAGGTACTGGAAGAAATCGCTTAATCATATTAAGTAGAATTTTGGCACCTCATTTCAAGTTGGATGCTACAAGTTTTGCCGGTTACAAATTTATGGATAGCGCCAAATTGAGAATGGCAATGATTGATACTAAGAGATTTTTAGCACAGTTTAAATTTACCGAAGATGACAGTTCTTCGGCTACTCAATTACTATTGTTTGACGGTAATAATCCTATTTAAGATATGAAAAAAATATTAATAAACAGTATAGATAAAGAGATAGTTAACGATTCTTTGTTTATTTGTAGTTCAAGTTTTGAGAAAAGATGTTTAATAATACCTAATGAGATTTCCAAGAATGAATCTATTGAGGCTGTTATTTGCTACTTTCCAAATAACTATACAGAAACAGAGAAGAATGCTGAGTGTTTAAAAGAACTATTCATAGGACGATCTTCTATCATAGAACTCTCTCTTGAGAATCCGTTGGATAATTATGATAATTTGTTTGATGCAATAACAACAAGCAAAAAAGAACACCTATATGTTGATGTATCAACATTTACTAGAGAAACATTGTTGATAATAATAAAAATCTTATCCTCTTCAATAGTTGAATTTACTGATATACATCTGTGTTATTGTCCGTCGAGTAGATACTCATCCTATGAAGAGGGTACTTCGTTACCTTGGCTTAGTAAAGGGGTAAGGACAATACGTTCTGTTGTTGGCTATTCTGGCGATATGTCACCAATAAAGGATTTGTTACTAATTATATTAGTCGGTTTTGAATATGAACGTGCTCAAACATTGATAGAGGTTTTCGAGCCTAGTAAGTTATATTTAGGTATGGCTTCGCCAACAGAAAGTCATAATGAATCTCTAAGCGAAATTAATCGTTCGAATTTCGAAAAATTACTTGAAAAAAATTCTCGAGCTTCAAATTTTCAATTCTCATGTAAAAATCTGGAGCAAAATATCAAAGAAATTGGTAAGATTGTTGACGAGAATAGGAAAGATTATAATATAGTAATCAGTCCAATGAACAATAAACTATCAACTCTTTCTATAGCGGCTATTGCCCAGAAATATCCTGATGTGCAAATTTGTTACGCTTTAGCAAATCAGTATAATACTGAATCCTATTCGAATCCGGAAGATTATATATATATGCTACCAATCGATGAAATAATAAAAAAGTAAAATGAAATTCCCATGAGATAAAAAATCACGCCCAAGAGAATGTAAATAGTCAAGCTGAAGTTACCTTTGTATAGTGTAACCCTAAAATGTATCAGTTATGGCAGAAGTGACATTCCCTCAGTTGATACAGCGCGCTTGCGGTATCGACGTCCACCTGAAGGTTGTAGTGGCGACAATTGACGGAGCAGGCATCCAACGCGAGACCCGCTCATTCAAAACCTTCACGAGTTCTTTGAATGAATTGAAAGAATGGCTATTGTCCAATGGTGTAACGCATGTGGGAATGGAGAGTACCGGTGTTTACTGGAAGCCGGTTTATAAGGTTCTTGAAGATTCCATTCCCAATGTTTGATAGTCAATGCCCGTCACATTAAGAATGTTCCGGGTCACAAGACAGACAAGATGGACAGCGAATGGATCTGCAAGCTTCTTCTGGCAGGTCTTCTCAAACCGAGCTATATTCCTCCCAAGGAGCAGCGTCAGCTTCGTGACCTGACGCGTTACCGGAACAAGCTTATTCAGCAGATAGCTTCAGAGAAGAACCGTATGATGCGTATTCTTGAAGACTGCAACATCAAGCTTTCAAGTGTAGTAAGTAATACAAGCGGTACGACAGCTACTTCTCTTATTGATATGCTTTGTGAAGGTAAAGTCCTTACTCTTGATGATATAAATTCAGTTTATCACGGTAAACTGTCAGCCAGTCCTGAAGAATTGCTTGAGGCGTGTACCGGTTTTGTTGAAGAGCATCACATTTATCTTCTTCAGATGATCCGAAAGGATATAGACCAGACTCAGACTTTGGTTGATGATTTGTCCGAACGTATAAAGAGACTGTTGTCCAAGTACGAGAATGTCCTTGAACTTCTCAGGGAGATTCCCGGTTTTAGCACCAAGGTTGTAGAGGATCTGGTTTCTGAGATAGGTCTTGACATGTCCCACTTCCCTTCTGAAAAGCATCTTTCGTCCTGGGCCGGTCTTTCTCCGGGCAACAACGAGAGTGCGGGTAAAAAAAAAGCGCACGAATCACTCACGGAAACAAACAGGTAAAGGCGGTAATCACAGAAGCCGCATGGGCTGCGACCCGTACAAAGAATACGTTTTTTAGTGAAAGATACCATCGTATAGCTGCCCGCAGAGGAAAGAAACGTGCCTTGATTGCAGTGGGACATTCTCAGTTGATATCCGTTTATCTGATACTGAGTACAGGGTCCCGTTACCATGAACTTGGAGCACAATATATGCAATCAAGATAGAGCAGAAACGCAAGGTATATTTGTCTTCTGAACTTAAAAAACTTGGATACAATGTCTCGCTTACTAAAGTTCCACAAGCAGTAACACCCAATTAACAATACAGACCAAAGGCCGACTTTTACTGGAATTACCATAGTCCGAAAATGAAATTGGTCTCAACAGCTAAGCGCCAAAGATTGTGACTTATGTACACGTGTATGAAACTTTTAAATTCTTAGCTGTTGCTATTTGTCATCGTATAATAGCCGCATTTGTGTTTTCATGAATGCTAATCTTTCTTTTGTCAAACCACTCGGTTTTATATCAATTTTAGTATAAACCTGTCCTACTTTATGTGTAGGACGCTTAATATTTACGTATGAAAATCATCAATAAACGTTGCATAAATTAGGGACATTATTTTGTGCAATATCTTTCAAGTAGCATTCGTCAAATACAATGAACGTTGTCCGGATGAACAAGCCGAAAAAATGGCTAATTTGACAAAATATGGTACTTACAATACGAAACATATATGGATGTTAAGGTACGGGATGTCCTTTGAAGATATTGAATTGTTAGAAGACTATATTGAATCAATTGATGAACGAGGAATAATAGTAACGCAAGAATTCTCGAATCTTCCACAAAAAGTAAAGGGATGTATAGATAGATTTGTAGAATAATAGATAACTGTCAGTAATATGTTAATAAATGGATAAATTGACCAAGGAACAGCGTCATCGTTGCATGTCTGCGATAAAGGGCAAGAACACGAAACCGGAATTATTGGTGAGAAAGTTCTTGTTCGGCCGTGGCTTTCGGTATAGGCTGAATCACCCACGGCTTCCAGGACATCCCGATTTGGTTTTACGTAAATACAGAACTGTTATTTTCGTAAATGGCTGCTTTTGGCACGGTCACGAAGGATGCAAATACTACGTTCTACCAAAGACAAATGTTGAGTTTTGGAAGAATAAAATTGAGCGTAATCGGAGTAGAGATATAGAGGAACGGCAACTGCTAACTTCGATGGGGTGGCATTGTATTACCATTTGGGAATGTCAGTTGAAACCGAAAGTCCGCCAACAGACTTTAGAGGCTTTAGAATACACGCTTTACCATATTTATCTTGAGGATAGAAGAATCAAATCATATGAGACAACTGAAGAAGAATATAGCATGGTGGCAGAACCCATTGAAAGTTATGGCAAATCGAAATGAATAATTGCGAAGGTGATAATTTAAATTATGGCAAAGAATATAGAAATACGAAATAGTACAGCTGAGTTTCTTATCTTCATGTTTGAAGGCAAAGAGGATGGGATTCAAGTGATGTATAAAGATGAGACCATTTGGGCAACACAAAAGGCGATGGCGCAGCTTTTTGATTGCTCCACTGACAATATTAGTCTGCACTTAAAAAACATATTCGCATCCGGAGAACTTGTCAAAGATTCAGTTACCGAGAAAAACTCGGCAACTGCCGCAGACGGGAAAAATTATCAAACAATGTTCTATAATCTTGATGCCATTATCAGTGTCGGGTATCGCGTCAATTCTGTTCGTGCCACACAGTTCCGTCAGTGGTGTACGTTTGTACTCCGTCAGTTTGCCATCCGTGGATATGTACTTGATCATAAGCGAATGGAGAACGGGGCTTTCTTAGGTGTAGATTACTTTGAACATTTGCTTGCCGAAATAAGGGAGATAAGGCTGAGTGAGCGTCGTTTTTATCAGAAACTGACCGATATTTATGCTACGGCTATAGACTATAACAAAGATGCTCCGACAACTCGTCTTTTCTTCAAAAAGGTACAGAACAAAATGCACTATGCTGTGCATGGGCATACTGCTGCGGAGTTGATAGTCGAACGAGCTGATGCGAATAAGGAACACATGGGATTGACCACTTGGGAAAACGCTCCGAATGGAAAAATTGTCAAAACAGATGTGTCTGTAGCAAAGAACTATTTGCGAGAAAAAGAATTAGAAGAAATGGGTAGGATAGTCAATGCGTCCCTTGATATGGCAGAAAGTATGGCTATGCGTCATATACCTATGACAATGGAAGATTGGGCAAAGCGAATAGACAAATTCATTAATTTATTTGAGAGCCCGATATTACAGGATAGCGGAAAGGTTTCTGCCGAATATGCCAAAGAGTTTGCTGAATCAGAGTTTGAAAAGTATAGGATCATTCAAGACCGTCTTTTTCAATCTGACTTTGATAGATTTGAAGATAATAGTCTTCCTGCATTAGATATTGAATAATTATAATGTCATTTTGAGGTTGGCAAAATCGCCTTTGGGATATGGCAGATTCATGTCGTTAAATTGTCAAGTGTTCGGACAATAGTTCTGTTTTCATCATTTAGTATCTGCATTTATGGTGACCGACGTTACTCCAGTATACCACTTAAAAGCAAGAAAAGAGTTCACATAAGAGTTCATAAAAGAACCAGTAGGGTTCATAAAAGAGTTCGTAAAAGCACTACTGAAATACACTCCAAAACCGCAATAATGCCAAATCTAGCTTGCAGAGGATTGGCAAAGTCTCACGAGCGATTTATTGCTTGGGGTATTGAGTTACCCTAACTCAATAAGATTTGTATAATGGGCAAGCCCTGTGAGCAATTAAGTATACAAATTTCGTTTTTGCGATGGCTGGCGAAAAGATAAAAGGCTCAAATAACGCCTTTTTATCACCAATCAGCTTGCTGAGAGATTTGGCACTCTCAAACGACCTATTGGTCGCTTGGGGTATTAGGCTCCCCATACAAGATAATGTCTGTACAACGGGCAAGCCCAATCAATGGCAACGACCGATTCCGTGGATTATTATGAAACCAGTCGTTGCACTTAGACTTTGACTTATATACGAATGGACACTTTTAGAATAAAGTCAAGTGGAGAGTCAATAATGGTAATCCGGCATGAACCGATAAATGCCACGGCTTTCCTGAACCACCATCCGTTTGTTCGTGAGAAACTTAATTATCTTCACAATCTTGTTGTGATTAAATTTCGTTCCTGCCAGTTCGTAGGCAGTGGTCAGTTCTTCTTCCAAAGCCTTATATCCCGAAATCATCTCTTTTCCGTCAAAAGCCAATTCGAGGCCTTGCGATGGATGGCTTCGTGGATGTCTTTATAAGGGGAGAACGGTTCCTGCTTGGGACGACCTACGCTCTTTTTTGTCGGCACATAGTCCGGCAGAAGTTCGGGAAGTGATTGGTCATTGATGCAGAAAGCGAATGGCAGAAAGTCTTTGGAACGGGTGTGCACACTTTCCACTTTGCTGATGTTGCTGTCATCTTTGTCTTTTTCAATTTGAATGACCGTTTCCGCTTTGTTGTTGATTTCCGTGCCGATGTGCCCACGGGCATTTTCATCGCTTTTGTTCTGGTGAAGGATGGTGTGAAGATGAATCTGGTATTCGTCAGTCCACTGCATGAGTTTGGAGATTACGCACGTGGCTTCGCTCGGAGAATTAATGTCATAAACCAAGTCGCGGATTCCGTCAATCACCACGAAACCGAGACCCTCAATCTGATTGATGGCATCATCTATGATAGCCAAACGCTCCTTCGGATTGAACTTGCGTAGAGCGAGAAAATAGAAACGGTCGCAATCCTCATTAGCCGGCAACTCTGCCAGTTTCATGATACGATGCATCACAATCATACAATGGTTTTGACTTTGTTCTGTGTCGATGTAAAGGATGCGGTTCTTTCCTTCAGGGAAGTCCGTTGTGTAGTTAAGAATTTCCTTCCCTGACAAAGCTGCTGCCACCATAGCGGAAACATTGAAAGTCTTTTTGCTTTTAGCCTTGCCTATGGATGCACTGAAATTTCCCAATGTCCCGATAGGTACTCCGCCTATTTTCAGAACTTCCGGCTCCTGTTCGTACTCCTTTTCCAAACTGAGCATGGTATCTTGCCATCTTGTAGCGACCTGAGCAAGATCTTCAATGGGTGCTACCGTTTCCATACTCACCAGCTTTTAGGATTGGCTTTGCGACGTGTAGTTGCAAGCATTCGGGCGTGTTCTTCCTCTATGCTTATAGGCGTTTCTCCTTTTCTTCCGCTTTCCAACCATTTGTCCAATTCATCACGATAGACAAACAAGTGTTTTCCTTGTTTGATGATTGGAATACCACCATGTTTGGCTTTGTAATAAAAGGATGATTTCGAGATACCTAAGTATTCGCAGACTTCATCAACGGTCATTGGGACATGGGTATCCTTTTTTGCCTCGTTATGCTGATGAAGTTTTTCTGCCAGCAACGTTTCCATACTTGCGATTCTCTCGCAAAGTTCTTCTACTACTTCAGGCAGGTCATTAAAGGTCAGTTTGTCTTTTGCATATATAACATTGTTTTGTTAAACATGCTGCAAACCAACACAATGATGTAATGCTGACAACTATCAGAAGGCAATAATATTTCAGTCTGTGTTGAATAACCCTAATCGGTTGAATTTTCTTTTTATTCTTGGGCTTCTTTCATACATTTGAAGTGATAATCTCCGGTTTTAGGAATATCAAGGGCTATTTTGCAAACTCCGCATGTTCGGAGATTTTTAGCCAGATATTTAATCGAAGCGTCTTTTAATTCATGTGGGAATATAGTATGTATGAATGTTGCTCTATCTATAAGAGAAATGCCCAATCTCTCCCCGATGTTCCATACGAAATGCATCAGGTCGATAGAACGGAGAGAATTATCTACTTTTGAACGGATTGGCTTGTATAAATCAGATTGTCCGTACGCAAAATACTCTATGTTTTCATGCAGAATTTCAAGATCTTCTTTTGAGAGAAATTCCGTCATTACAAATGTGGTATATTCATGAATGACACGCTTAATGTCTGCCTGCCTTTCGGCTTTTTTACGTTCAATTTCAGCTACACGTACTTCATAATTATCCATATAATCTTGTTTTGCAACACTTTCTGCAACTAAAATTGCCGATTTATATCCTTGTCCTTTGGACACTCCGGATCAATCTCCTTAATTTGTTCGGGTAGAGGTCTTACTTGCTTGCCAAAAGACAAACTCAATTCATTCTTTGTAATGAATCAGAAAAAGAAACGCTGAAGTACTCCACAGGCAAGTATCATTGCCGTGATATATAAAATAACTGGAGTGGAATACTCCATCATGTCGATATGGCAATTAAGATATAAATAGGAGTCTGTTGTCCAATAAAGGATGACACTTACTGAAAGTATGAAACTGGTTCTTTGAGGAGTAATTTTAATACTATTCGTCATAAACTGATACTGTTTGAGTTCTACAATAAAACAAATGTATATGCAGATTTCCAAATAGTTGCTGTTTGTAATAGATAATCGTTCAGAATTTAAGAAAAAATATGCTCAGAGTATGATTTGATGCAAAATATCATACTCTGAGCTATAAAATGGGATTATTTGAACCTTAATTCTTACTTGCGGATTAAAGAGATTCTGTTGCTGGCTTCACGCTTGTTGCTGTCCACAACTTTCATGTACCGTTGTGTCGTGGTGATACTTCTATGTGCCATATTACTTTGAATGGTACGTATGTCTGTGCCGGCTGCTCCTTGAAGTGTTGCGTATGTTCTTCGGTAGGAGTGGAAAGTGATATTCTTGGTTATACCAGCTTCGCGAATCCACTCTTTCATGGGATGCTGTGTCCAACTTCGTTTCAATCCTTTAAATACTAATCCGGTTTTTTCCGGAGAATAGCCGATTAATTGCAGGGCTTCGTCGCTGATTGGAATGATGTCCTCTGTTTTGGTCTTTTGGGTAATTGTATGGACACATTTCCCTCCGGCTGCAAAGTCAACGATTTCATGCCATTGTAACGATAGTATATCGCTGATTCTGAGACTGGTCAAACATGAAAACAATGCTGCTGTCTTCAGAATCGGCTTTTTGCAAGGTGTCTCAGCCAATTTGTAAAGTTCTTCCACACTTAGATAGTCTTTTGGAGTATCTTCCGTTTCGATTTTATCCAAAAAGTCATTGATATTGGTTTTGATTAGCCGATTGCGATAAAGAATCTTCAAAAGTCCCCTGAATGTTGACCAATAGCCGGAAGCAGAGTTCTTTGAAATGCGGTCGTCACGCCTGAGTTGCTTGGCATTTAGCAGATACTCCCGGAACTTATTACAAAGGTCAATATCAATTTCTTCAAAAGTACATTTGCCATGAACGAAGTTGTAGAAATGGTGGTACACAAATTCCCACTTTTGGTCATGCTTGCGAAGCTGCTTGCGGTAGTATTCCAGAAAATCCGCTTTGAGTTTGTGCCTGTCAAAGAAATCATACCTGTCATTAACGATAGATTCAAAGCGTCGGCATCGGATGGCTTCCGCCTTTTCCGACATAGTTGCATTGAAGTTGCGTTCACGTTCATTCTTAGGATTGGCATAAATATAAATGTTCAATCCTTCGTGACGGATGGTTTTCATTGTTTCTTGGTCACGATACCCCGGATAATAATCTAAATAGAAAGAAAGCATCCCATGTTTCAAGGGACGTGTTCTCAATGTTACTGTTTTACATTCTAACATAGTTACAATTATTATTAGTTTATACTTGATTTGCTGCAAATGTCCGTAATGGCTTGACACAGACAATGCTCATTTTTAGAATCATTTTCTGGTCTGCCTAAATTCAGACTTAGGCTTATTTTCTGACACCCATTACATGATCAAATTCCACTTTCAGGAATCTCACGAAACGACCTTTCTTCTCACGTTTGATTTCGTGGAACTGCAGAATGCCATAGACAGAATCCCTTGTGAGATTGTATTTCTTCATGACTTCCTGCACGGTGTAGTACTCCGAAGCATTGTCTTCGGCAGTCTGCTTGGATAGGTCAAAATGTAGCTTCGAGTAGAATATCTGACCGTGTTCTTTCTTGGACGGGATGTTGTTGCGATAGACATGGGAGCGGATGGCAACCCGACTCATCCCATACTTTTGTTCTATCTCTTCGGGAGTGTACCATTCGGTCAGATCATTATCTGTCTTGTACTTGGCAAAAGCAACATCAATATGCTTTTTGCTGTAATAGTTGAACTGGCGGATTTTTACTTTTGGCACATTATACTCCCGTGTATAAGTCCATACCCATTTGGTGTTGACCTTGTATTTTTGGGCAATTTCTTCAGCAGTGTAATATTCAGCAATATCAAATTCGACTTTTGACATCACACGTTCATAAGGTTTAGATTTAAGCAAAAGTTCTATATCAGCTCTTCGAATAAAAGACATTCGTGAACTAATCCGACTTGCTCTCAACTTATCCTCTTTGACTAATTTGTAGATGTATTGACGAGAAACTCCCATCAATTTAGCTGCTTGTGAAAAGGTAAAGTACTCTTGATTTTCCAGCATCTTCTTTACCTCCAACAATTCTTGACTCTGAATGAGCTCCATTCTTCGCTCTTTCATTCGATGTTTGTAGCCTCGTTTAGAACATTGAGGACTACAATAATTGGTGGTGGTTTTCTGAGCTATAAAAGGTTTACCACACCATTGACAAATTCTTTTTACTTCCATGTTGTTTTCTCCATATTTTTAGTGAAACCATAAAGATTTAATTTCCCTTTTTGTCTCTCTACGTAAACCATTGTTCACCCATGTCGCCAAATGTGTCACTGTGACATCGGGGACAAACCCCAATTTGTTTCGCGGTAGAAATACGGTAGAAAAATATGGTGAACAACACTATCCAATCGCTATGAACTGGATTTTGGATAAATAAAAAAGCCGCTGAAATTCAGCGACTTCATTATAGTTGATTCTAATTCGTTGCGGTTAATTGCGATGTATCATTTCCCGATGCAAAAGTTTTGAAATATATTTTGCAATGTTTCTTCCGAGGTTATACCTCCTTCTGCAACAATCTCACTTAGTTCGTGGATACATTGTCTTAAATCCTCACTTACCAAATCTCCTGATAATTCCAATTGCAATCCTTCCTGTACTCTATGAATAGAATCCAATGCTCGTGTTAATGCTTCGTAATGGCGTACATTTGTAATGATAATATCGTTTTGGTTGACTTCCGGTAAGGCACTGCCTGTACTAACTTCTTTTCAGAATCGTTATATTTTCCCTTTTCTTTGCTGAGATAAATAGTTTTTCCACTTTCATGTCAGCAAATATGGCTGACAACTCTTCTTTTTGTGTTGCTAGTAACAGATCTGACTTATTAAATAAAATAATCATCTTTTTCCCTTCGCAGTGTGGAAGAATGTCGGCTTTTAATTCTTCGAACCGCCTTTGGGTATCTGTAGAGTCTATCATCCATAAAATGACATATGCTTGGTCCATCTTTTGGAAAGTACGTTCTATCCCTAGATTTTCTATTGCATCGTTCGTTTGGCGGATTCCAGCTGTATCAATAAATCGGAATGTGACACCTTGTAAATTGATTGTATCCTCTATTACGTCACGGGTCGTTCCATGGATATCACTGACAATGGCTTTTTCTTCATTCAGCAACGCATTCAGTAAGGTAGATTTTCCGGCATTCGTTTCTCCGATAATTGCTACAGGAATGCCATTCTTGATTGCGTTTCCTACACTGAAAGAATGAGCTAGCCGGGCAATAACTTGTTCGATATGGGTAGCTAGACTGCTCAGTTCGTCACGATTGGCGAATTCTAGTTCTTCATGATCACTGAAATCCAGTTCTAATTCCATTAACGAAGTGAAATGAAGTAATTGGTTACGCAGGTTAGAAAGTTCTTTACTGAATCCTCCGCGCATCTGGCTCATGGCTAGGCGATGGGTGGAGGCAGACGATGAGGCTATCAGATCGGCAACAGCTTCGGCTTGGCTCAAGTCCATTTTTCCGTTTAGAAAAGCACGTTGGGTGTATTCACCTGGTAGAGCGGCACGACATCCATTATAGATCAGGAGTTGTATAACTTGCTGCAGGATATAAGATGAACCGTGACACATGATTTCCGTACTGTCTTCACCGGTATAAGAATGGGGGGCGCGGAACAAGGAAATTAAAACTTCGTCAATTACTTCTTCTGCAGAAGAAGTGACGAAGTTTTGTAACGTTCACTTTTTCTTGCGGAATTTCACTTGTTTGTTGGAAAAGTGTATTATTAATTTTTCGCTTTGGGGAACAAATCTTTCCGAAAGTAAGAGTATATGGTGCCTCGTTCTGTCAGTGGCTTGCCTGTGGCGGGTGTAAATATGCGTGACGTTATTTCAATCGCTTTTGGGCCAGATACACGAATTATTCCGATGGCTCCTCCCTGGGCGGTGGCAATGGCACAGATTGTATCTTGGTTTATCATTTTCATTTGGTTAATAATATAATGTTTTAGCTATAATGGCTGTTACTTCTTCTAAATAACGGCGGTCTGTTTCATTAAAAAAGTTTAATAGATTACTGTCAATATCCAATACTCCCTTTACTTGTCCATTAGCAAGAATAGGAACAACAATTTCAGAGCGGGAAAGAGAACTGCAGGCTATATGTCCGGGGAATTGTTCTACATTGGGCACTATCAAGGTTCGGGCTTCTGCCCATGAGGTCCCACATACTCCCTTTCCTTTATGGATGCGATAACAGGCGGTGCTTCCCTGAAAAGGTCCTAAAATAAGTTGGTCGTCTTTAACCAGATAGAAACCTACCCAAAAAAAGCCGAAGGCTTCCCGAAGAGCAGCAGCAGTATTGGCCAAAACACTTATTTCTTCTTTTTCATCTGATATTAAAAGTTCAAACTGAGGGAGGAAAAGACGGTAACGTTCTACTTTATTACTAGTTGTTTGTTTGAAACTGGTTTCCATATTTTTATTTGTTTTATGAGGGGACATCTTGTTGTTTTTTTACAAAAATGGTCTTCTATGAAGCGATGTCCCCTGTTAGGTAAAAGAGTTGGCTTATTCTGTAAAAATCTGTTTATGCCAATCTTCTTCTGGATGATAATAAGAATAAGTATTGATAGATGATCCGGTGAATCTTATCCATATTATATAGACAACTAAATTGGGAATTATATTCTTTCCAAGACTTTTTCTATCAAACCATCAATAGAGTTTTTATAGCCGGTATTGGCTTCCTTTATTAGTCGGTTGGCAATCACCATACATACAGTCATGGCTTTGTGTCCCATCAGGCGTGCTAATCCGGCAAGGGCGGAACTTTCCATTTCAAAGTTAGTGATGCGATAGTCATTGTATTCAAATTTCTCAATCTTTTCATTCTGTTTAGGATCGGCCAATGGGATACGGAGTTCTCGTCCTTGCGGACCAAAAGAAACCTCCTGCGGCGATAGTTACGCCACGGACCATATCATTTTGCGCAATGCGGTCTATTAATTCCCGGTCGGCATCAATAACGTATGGGTGGGCGATGCATACATTACCTTCCCACCCCATGTAATCTATAAAAGCTTGTTCTAATTTCAGATCGCAAACCTCATTGCGTCCGGCGTAGAAATTAAGCAGTCCGTCAAAACCGATAGACTTTTCAGAACAAACATAGGTACCAACAGGAGTATAAGGCTGTAATCCGCCACATGTACCGATACGTACTAATTCCAATTGGCGCAAGTGGTCTTTTTCATAACGGGTATTGAAATCAATATTGGCCAAAGCATCTAATTCATTCATCACAATGTCTATATTGTCACAACCTATACCGGTGGAAACTACGGTGAGACGTTTTCCTTTATAAGTACCGGTAATGGTCTTGAACTCACGGCTTTCTATTTCACATTCTTTAGTATCGAAATGAGAAGCTACTAATGCTACACGCCCGGGGTCACCTACTAGAATTATTTTATTTGCCAACTGTTCAGGTTTGATATGAAGGTGGAAGATAGAGCCGTCGGGATTGATAATCAACTCAGATTCTGCATAATATTTTTTCATAATCTTTATTTTGTGGTTAATGGCCAGTATAATTAATGTTATATTTCTTGTCTTTTTAATGAGTATGCAAACAGATTATTTCCTGGATGTAGATGTTACGGATTTATAAACTTTCATTGATATTAGCATTATCAAGAGAAAAGCAGTTCCATTCGCATCCAAGAAAAATATATTAATCGTTGAATACTAGTTTTATTTACTTAATGGCTCATTACCGAAAGTTGTTTCGGGTTTTGCAATATTTTCACGCATGGAGGTATCTGCTATTCTTCATGCGGTAATAGTCCATAATACCTAGGTTGCCACTACGGAATGCTTCCGCCATGGCCTTGGGCTTCGGCCTCTGCCTGAATTACATTCGCGCGGCCTCTTCTGCTTTGGCTTTCATTTCCTGTTCCAAGGCGACACGGCGTTCTTCTGCTTTAGCTTGTGCAATATTCTTGTCGGCATTGGCCTGGTCTATTTGTAAGCAGCTCCAATATTTCTGCCTATATCAATATCAGCTATATCAATAGACAGGATTTCGAAAGCCGTACCGGCATCTAAGCCCTTGCGGAGTACTAATTTAGAGATAGAATCAGGATTTTCCAATACGGATTTGTGATTTTCGGACGATCCGATAGAGGACACGATACCTTCACCAACACGTGCTAGAATCGTGCTTCTCTCCACCTCCTACTAATTGGCGGATATTGGCGCGTACGGTGACACGAGCTTTAGCTATAAGCTGTATGCCGTCTTTGGCTACAGCGGTAACGGGAGGGGTGTCAATAACCTTAGGGTTCACTGACATTTGCACGGCTTCGAATACGTCACGACCGGCTAGGTCAATACCAGTTGCCATTTGAAAGACAGTTCGATATTGGCTTTGGACGCGGATACTAGTGCGTGCACTACTTTTTCCACATGCCCGCCTGCCATATAATGAGCTTCCAATTCATCTCGGGTTATGTTGCTTAAGCCGGCTTTGTGTGCTTCAATCATTGCCGGGACAATGACATAAGGAGGGACATTACGGATGCGCATTAAGAATAATTGCACCAATGAGATGCGTACCCCCGAAACTTTGGCAGACAGCCAGAGGAAAATGGCACATAATGAAAGAATAGTACCACGAAAATAATTCCACCTCCTATAAGGATGAAAGGAAGATAGTTGGGTTCGATCATAATAATCAGTTGTTTAAAAGTAAATATTTATATTTGAACAGCTCAATATCAAGTTTTTGCTGTTTTCACTATTGTCTAAAATATGCTTGAATGAGAATGTCAATCAAGAAACCTGATAAATTCGTATTTGTAAGTCATTTCTATCATTGGTTGAATTTGCGTACAATCACCGTTCCTTCAACCATTCTTTCTACATAAATGGGAGTATTCTCATCAATCAAACCATCGGCAGAGCGCACTTCGATGATGTGTCCGTTAAAGTTTGCATTGCCTATCAGTGCAAGGCGGGTTATTGCTATGCCTTTGTCTCCGATGCGGATATGGGTTCCTTTTAGGGGATCGATTTTATAATCCAGTGTTTTCTTCAAAGCTTGTCCATGGTTTTTGAGTGCATAAACCAAACGATAATGGCTATGCAACTTAGGACGGATGCTATTAAAGTAATGAATCCTGCTATCGGTCCTAATGTGTCGAAAGCGTAATAGTTGGCATATAGCAGGCAGATGGCTGATGCTATTCCGGCTATACTGATGCCGGGAATAAGGAAAACCTCTACAATAAAGAGAAGTAGTCCTGCCAAGATGAGCGATACGATAATAAATACTTCCATAAATATCTTTGTATTAGTGTTTCAACTTCTTTATTTCTTCGTTGCGGACACTGATATCCAGTTGGGCCATTTCTTTCAGAAGTTGTTCAGTACGTTTTCCAATCCAAAATGGCGGGTGTCAGATTCTTCTTTCGTGCACTGTTCCCTTGGGCATATTGTTCGCGCTTGTCATCCAAATTTTTCTTCAGGTTGTCATAATCCTTCTGCTTTGTGTATTCTTTGCTGGTAAAGTTTGCGTGCTTCGGCAGAGCGGAAGTCGTTCAATGTGTGGTAAACGGCAGAATCATCTATTATCAAGGTGAAGTCTTTTTGTTGTTCTCCGGATTCTTTGGCATACATTATGGCTGCCAGGCGTTGCTTGCCGGTTCGTACTTTCTCTTCATCTTTCCAAGTGGTATGGATAGAGCGCAGGCTGGCTGCATTTATGATGATCTGTTCGTCTGTACTTTCATAATTATACTTCTTTTGAAGAGTTCGGTACAAACACATATATACAGACTTTGTTATCAGGCTGATAGCGGTCTGAAGCAAACCAGCCGATATTGTTGAATTCATCAATGGCATACATATAGTCATTGGCGGGAGAGTTAAATGGCATCCCTATATTATCGGGACGAAGATAATTGCTATTTTCCGAATCATAAAGTTACAAAAATATCGTATCCTCCCAAAGAGCTTCTCCATCCGATGCATAATACAAGGTAATGCCATCTGACATTAAGAAGGGATAGTTTACATTTCCTGTTCATTAAGGGACGTGAGGGGTTCGGGCTCGCTCCAGCCGTCCAACAGACGGATACGGAGTACAGTTGCA
>SCPP01000223.1_pt1 | contig 55905 bp, 94 predicted proteins | sample 6106811 | NCBI WGS metagenome assembly SCPP01 (sample SAMN10720449, study PRJNA508395) | human gut metagenome | isolation source: Participant 2 stool, 15 month | host: Homo sapiens | collected 2018
AAGGGCATTACACCTGAACAGGCTGCCGAAACAATCAAAGATCCGTCATATATGCGGTAATGATGGTTAAACAAGGTGATGCTGACGGTATGGTCGGTATCGCTATTCACTCATCAAAGCCGACACAATTCGTCCGTCACTTCAAATTTAAAGACTGCACTGGCACAAAGCTTGTATCTGCATTCTTATTATGAATGTTCCTAACTGCGAATACGGTCACAACGGTACATTTATTTTCGGTGACTGTGGTCTTAACCAAGATCCGACTGCTGACGAAGTAAGTGAAATCGCTATTTCATCAGCTGCATCATACAAACAGCTTATCCAAGACGAACCGAGAGCTGCAATGCTTTCATATTCTACATACGGCAGTGCAAAGTGCCCTTGTTGACAAAATGCAAGAGGCTACAAAGCTTGCAAAGGAAAAGGCTCCTGAATTAAAGCTTGACGGTGAACTTCAGCTTGACGCCTATCGTTGACAGTGTTGCTAGTCAAAGCTCCTTCATCAGACGTTGCAGGCAGTGAATGTAATTTATTTTCCCTAACCTTGACGCAGGTAACATCGGTTACAAACTTACTCAAAGACTGCTAAGGCCGAAGCTTACGGACCTATTCTTCAAGGTATCGCAAAGCCTGTAAACGACCTTCAAGAGGCTGCAGTGCGGAGGACATTGCAGGAGTAGTCGCTATAACCGCAATCCAAGCACAGTCTTAAGCGGTATATCACGCACCTCGCATTTTGTTCGCCTTGCGTACCGGCGTACGCGACGGCAACCAAGAAGCGATATGCACGCAATCTACCGCTTAATACCAAGCGGTCATATCAAGCGACTATCATATTTTGTTCGCCTTGCGTATCGGCGTACGCGACGGCAACCAAGAAAAGCGATATGCACGCAATCTACCGCTTAATACCAAGCGGTTACATTAAGTGGTTTGTGTTATAAATTAATAAAAATGAAAGGAATTTTAATATGAAAATATTAGTTATAAATGCGGGTAGTTCATCATTGAAGTACCAGCTTATAGATATGGACAACGAACAAGTTATGGCAAAGGGTCTTTGCGAAAGAATTGGTATTGAAGGTTCAAATCTTCAACACACAAATGTTGCAAAGGACGAAAAGACTAAGATTGAAAAGCCGATGAAGGATCACGGTGACGCAATTCAGATGGTTATTGACGCACTTGTTGATGAAAAATCGGTGTTATCAAGTCAATGGACGAAATCGGTGCAGTCGGTCACAGAGTTGTACACGGCGGTGAAGAATTTGCAGGTTCATGCGTAATTACAGAAGCAGTTATGAAAGCACTTGAAGTGTACACCGCTTGCTCCTCTACATAACCCACCGAACATTATCGGAATCAAGGCTTGCCAAAGATTATGCCTAACACTCCTATGGTTGGTGTATTCGATACAGCATTCCACCAGACAATGCCTCCAAAGGCATATATGTATGCTTTGCCATATGAATACTACAAAACTACGGTATCAGAAAGTATGGTTTCCACGGTACAAGCCACAAGTATGTTTCACAAAAGGCTGCTGAATTTTTAGGCAAGCCGGCAGAAGACCTTAAGATTGTTACTTGCCACCTTGGCAACGGCTCATCAATTACAGCTGTTGACGGCGGTAAGTGTATAGATACATCAATGGGATTCACTCCTCTTGACGGTGTGCCAATGGGTACAAGAACAGGTTCAATGGACCCTGCTGTCGTTACATATCTTATCAACCAAAAGGTATGTCAGCTAAAGACGTTGACGCTCTTATGAACAAGGAAAGCGGAGTTTCGGGTGTTTCGGGCGTATCATCTGACTTCAGAGATTTGTCTGCTGCCGCTAAAGAAGGAAATGACAGAGCACAGCTTGCTCTTGATATGTTCTCATACCAAGTTAAGAAGACATCGGTGCTTATGCTGCCGCTATGGGCGGTGTTGACGCAGTTGTATTCACTGCCGGCGTAGGTGAAAATGATGCGGCTACAAGATCAGCAGTTGTTGAGGGGCTTGACTTTATGGGTATCAAGATTAACGAGGACAAGAACGCTGCAAGGGGTACAGTTGATATTTCAGCTGACGATGCAACAGTTAAAACTCTTGTTATCCCTACAAACGAAGAACTTATGATTGCTATTGACACTAAGAGATTGGTTGAAAACAAGTAACTGAGCCTGGCGACAAAATGTCGCCAGCCAAAATCACATCTTGCGATGTGATTTTTGAGTGTTTTCAGAGAAAAATCTAAAGTTCCTCAAAGTCGAAACTTTAGATTTTGAGTCCTTTCTGCCGCATGTCGTCAGAAATGATTTTCAATGAGGGAGTATCGGAAGGCGTCCGACGCTCGTAGAGTGGTTTTGCCAAAGGCAAAACTACTGAAAAGGCACCTCAAACTCCCAAGAATAAAGTATACAAAACCACATGGTTTGTATACAATTTGAATTAATATTGTTTTACGGAACATACTGTTTTAGTATGCTCCGTTTTTGTGTAAATAATTTGTCGAATTTTGTAGACAAATTATAGTAAAATAGTGTATAATAAGCCGTAGAATGAAGTAATGGCGGTGAAATAATGGACACAAACAATCACAAAGGTCACAGAAAAGAATGCGTGAGGATTTTGAAAAGGCGGTTTCAAAACGTGGCAGAAACATAAGGTTTTGGAGTATCTTCTCTACAACGTAATTCCGGTGGCGGATACGAATGATATAGCACATAATTTGATTAAAGAGTGCGGTGGATTTGTGAATGTGTTCCACACTTCTAAAACGTCTTATGAGCATAGACGGTGTAGGTGAAAAACCGCCGATTACATATGTTCTCTCGGTGAATTTATACAGTATTACAATACGGAAAAATATAATACGGACGTGTTTGTTTTAAACAGTGAAACGAGTGAAAATTATTTGTGCAATCTGTTTGACGGCAAAATCGTGAATGTTGTTATATGATTTGCCTTGATCCGAAAAACAGAATTATTAATCAGGAAATGCTTTCGAGGGCAGTTTTGAAAGCGTTGAACTTGATGTTGCGAAGGTGCTTGAAGTGCGGTTAAAAGTGACGCGTCACAGGTTGTATTTACGCACAATCACCCAAGCGGAATTTTAAAACCGTCAAATGCCGATTTGGTTACGACACAGGCTTTGAGCATACGCTTTTTCGCCGGTATAAAAATGCTTGACCATATAATCGTGGCAGACGGCAAATGTATGAGTATTCTGCCGTATTTAAAAGGCAGCGGAATGAATGCGAAGATTAACAGAGAGATAAAGAAAAATAACAGACGATAAAAATGTTAGTGTTAATTTACACAAAAGAACTTTGATTAAAAGGTCATATTTGGCGTTTGAAAACATTGACTTTATCACAGTGATATGGTAATATATTTTATTATAGATATTACTATAACAAAATACATATTATAATGAAAGAAAAATAAGGGAGGCATAAGAATGGCAAAGGTTGCAATAATGGGCTACGGTACTGTTGGAAGTGGTGTATACGACATAATTAAGACCAACAGTGACAAGCTCAGCCGCAGTGCGAATGGTGAAAGTGTGGATATAAAGTACATTCTTGACATTCGCGATTTTGACGACCATCCCGAAAAAGAACTTTACAAAAGAATTCAATGACATACTTAACGATGACGAAGTAAGCGTTGTTGCGGAAGTTATGGGAGGACTTCACCCTGCATATGAATTTACAAAAGTCTTCTTGAAGCGGAAAGAGCGTTGTAACGTCTAACAAGGAGCTTGTTGCCACATACGGGACAGAGCTTTTGGAGATTGCCGAGGGAAAAATGTAAACTACTTCTTTGAGGCAAGTGTAGGCGGCGGTATTCCGATTATAAGACCTATGCATCAATGTCTAACGGCTAACAATATATTGAAGATTGCCGGTATTTTAAACGGTACAACAAACTATATTCTTGACCAGATGATAAGAAAGGGCAAGACTTTGAAACAGCCCTAAAAGACGCACAAAATAACGGTTTCGCAGAGAGAAATCCTGCCGCCGATATTGAAGGTCACGACGCTTGCAGAAAGATTGCGATTTTGGCGCCACTTGCGTCGGGCAAAATGATTGATTACAATGATATTGATACAGATGGTATAACAAACATTACTCTTGACGATGTTAAATATGCCGCTGCTATGGATTCAGTTATAAAACTTATCGGATATGCACAGTTTGACGAAAACGGCAAGGTTTACTCAATCGTATCACCTATGGTGATAAAACAGCAGTCCTCTTGCCGGTGTTGACGGTGTATTCAATGCCATTATGGTTACAGGCGATTGCGTAGGCGATGTAATGTTCTACGGTAAGGGTGCAGGTAAACTTCCTACTGCAAGTGCTGTTGTTGCCGACGTTGTTGACGCGGTTAAGCACAGCGACAGAAGTAAGAAGATTTTCTGGGAAAAGCCGACTGAAAATATTATGGCTGATATTGATTCGAAGAAGTTTGAATACTTTGTAAGAACAACTGATTCTGCAGAAAATGTTCAGAAAATATTCGGAAAGTGCGAATTTGTCGATAATATTATAGACAATGAGTCAGCGTTTGTGACTTCACCGCTTACTAAATCTGAGGTTGAAGAAAACTTGCTAAGCTGTCTGATGTTGTGGCAAACATTCGTGTAATGGATTAATGATTAAATTAAGAGTGCCTGCAACCAGTGCAAATATGGGTGCAGGTTTTGATACTCTCGGTGTGGCTGTTGGTTTGTATAACCGAATGATGATTGAGGAAATTCCCGAGGGACTTGAAGTAATCAACAAAATACTCAAAGCTTTATCCCACAGGATACAAGCAATTTGATTTACCGTGCAATGGCGGAACTTTTCGACTATGTAGGTTATGAGCAAAAGGGTTACAGAATAACTCAAGACAGCCAGATACCTATGACGCGAGGTTTGGGCAGCAGCAGTGCGTGTATTATAGGCGGAATGTTGGCGGCAAATATTATTTCCGGCAGACAGCTTTCGTATCAGGAAATAATTCATCTTGCGGCAACGATGGAAGGTCATCCGACAATGTGGGACCGGCACTTTTCGGCGGTTTCTGCGTGTCGCTTATGGATGATGACAAGACTATAATCAAAAGCACAAAGCTGAAAAGTCATATTAAGTTCGCGGTTAATTCCGGATTTCTTTGTTGCAACAAAGAAATCAAGAGTTCTTCCGTCAAAGATTGATTTTAAAGACGCAGTCTTTAATGTCGGTCATGCGTCAATGTTTCAGGCAGCTATGCTTACGTGCGATATGAAAGCGCTTGAAATCGGCGTTAAGGATAAACTTCATCAACAGTATCGTAAAAGTTACGTTGACGGTATGGAAGATATATTTGAAAAACATATCGCTGGTTCGCACGCAACATATTTGAGCGGCTCCGGACCTACAATACTATCAATACTTGACGGCAACTATGATGGATTTAAAGCTGGTATGGAAGAATATTTTAAGACTAACGGTCTTGAATGGAAATGTATGATACTGCCGATCGACAATGTCGGTGCGGTAGTTTCTGAGATATGAATATAAAAAGGAAGGATAAACAAAATGGGACTTATTGTTCAAAGTATGGCGGTACTTCCGTTAAAGACGCTGAAAGAGTAATGAACGTCGCAAGACGTATTACAGACGCGTATAAAGCAGGTAACAATGTGGTTGTTGCAGTTTCGGCACAGGGTGATACAACCGATGACCTTATCGAAAAGGCTAAGGAAATCAACCCAAATGCCTCAAAGCGTGAAATGGATATGTTGCTTTCAACAGGTGAGCAAATTTCAATTTCTTTGCTTGCAATGGCGATAGAAAAATCGGTTGTCCGGTTATTTCTCTTACAGGCTGGCAGGCAGGTGTTAAGACTGACGCTAAATACGGTGCTGCAAGAATAAGCACAATAGATACAGAAAGATTACAAGCTGAGCTTGATAAGAAGAACATTGTAATCGTTGCAGGTTTCCAAGGTATAAACAAGTATGACGATATAACAACTTTGGGACGCGGCGGAAGTGATACATCAGCCGTTGCATTGGCTGCCGCACTTCACGCAGATGTCTGCGAAATATACACAGACGTTGACGGTGTATATACGGCAGATCCGAGATTTGTAAAGAATGCGTATAAGCTTGATGATATTTCATATGATGAAATGCTTGAGCTTGCGTCACTTGGTGCAAACGTACTTCACAACAGAAGTGTTGAAATGGCAAAGAAGTACGGGGTTAAGCTTTCAGTCAGATCAAGTCTGAATAACAATGAAGGCACATATGTTAAGGAGGTAGAACAAGTGGAAAAGATGCTCGTTAGAGGTGTAACAAGAGATAATGATGTTGCGAGAATTGCTCTTTGCGGTGTAGAGGATACTCCGAAAGGCTTTCTCAGTATTCCGTATGCTTGCTAAGCACGGAATAAGCGTTGACTTAATCATTCAGTCAATCGGTAACGGTGAAAAAAGACATTAGCTTTACTGTTACGGAAGAAGATTTACAGCCTGTACTTGACCTTCTTGAAGAAAACAAGGCAATCGTTAAGGCTGACGAAGCTAAATGGACAAAGGACGTTTCAAAGGTTTCTATTGTCGGTGCGGGAATGGTTAATAACTCAGGCGTTGCCGCTACAATGTTTGAGGCTCTTTACGATGCACACATCAACATCAATATGATTGCTACATCGGAAATCAAGATTTCTGTTCTTGTTGACAGAAAAGATGCTGAAGCGGCTGTTGTTGCAATTCATGATAAATTTTTGTTGAAATAATTAAAATAAATAGAAAATAAAACCACAAGGGCGTGGCGACTGACGGATTTTTATATGTCTTTTAGTTACACGAACTTGTGGTTTCGTGCTATAATATAGTAAATATAGAGGAGAAAGTTCAGTGAATGATAAAATTATAGGAAGAAATCCTGTTTTGGAGGCAATTCGTTCAGGTCGCAGCGTGGATAAAATCCTTGTTAAAAAGGGTAAGTACGAGGGCTCTATTGTTCCGATTATCAGAAAGCAAAGGACGCAGGAATTATAATTCAAGAGGTCGAGAGAGCTAAGCTTGACCAAATCGCAGAGGGTGAAAACCATCAGGGCGTTATTGCATATGTGAGTGCATACGACTATGTGAGCGTGAAGGATATTCTTGATAAAGCTCGTGAAAAAATGAGCCGCCTTTCGTTATTATTTGTGATAAAATAACCGATCCGCATAATTTGGTGCAATATTGAGAACTGCAAATTGTGTAGGTGCACACGGTGTTATTATTCCTAAAGAAATTCAGTGGGTCTTAACAGTGTTGTCGCAAAAACTTCGGCAGGTGCGGTTGAATATACACCTGTTGCAAAGGTTACAAATATCGCTAACGATTGACAGCCTGAAAGATGAAGGCTTGTGGATTGCAGCGGCCGATATGGACGGTCAGGAAATGTATGATATTGACCTTAAAGGCTCGCTTGGTCTTGTTATAGGCAGTGAGGGCGAGGGCATCAACAGACTTGTAAGAGAAAATGCGACTTCATAGCAAGCATACCTATGGCAGGCGAAATTAATTCACTTAATGCGTCGGTTGCTGCAGGTGTTTTGATGTATGAGGCGTTAAGACAAAGAAGAGTAGCGTTTATTAACCGCAAGTTTTATTGTATTTTGAACAAAAACAGCCTTGAAAACGGCTTATTTGTCGCAAATATCAAGACAAAAACGGATTGTGAAAAATAAACAAATTGCAATAAAATTCGGGTTATTAAACTGTTACAGTGGACAAACTTTAAAAACCACTTACTTTTTAAAACAAAAAGTGCTATAATTCAATTAAAGATAAACAATGAAAATATGAAAGATTGGAGATAAATAAGTGAAAGCAGTAGTTACCGTAATAGGCAAGGACCAAAAGGGCATAATAGCTAAAATCAGTAATATATTATTTGAAAACGGAGTAAATATTCTTGATATTTCTCAAACAATAATGCAGGATATGTTCACAATGATAATGCTTGTGAATTTTGAAAATGAGAATGTTACAGTAAAGCAAATCAGTGAAAAATTTGAACAGGCTGAAAAAGGATATGGGGCTTCAATCCATGTGCAGAGAGAAAGAAATCTTCACATCAATGCACAGAATATAAGGGAGGTACAAATAATGATTAATCCCTTTGAAGTAATAGAAACTATAAAATGGTTGACGAGGAAAACCTTGATATAAGAACTATAACAATGGGTATTTCTAAAAAGCTGTGCCGGTCCTGACGTTGATACAGTTTGCGAAAAAGTGTATGAAAAAATCACAACTTACGCAAAAGACCTTGTAAAACCGGTGAGGACATTGAGGCTCAATTCGGTATTCCGATTATCAACAAGAGAATTTCGGTAACTCTGATAGCTACTTTGGTGGACGCATTGGAAGAACCTACTGTTGAAAAATGTGTTAAATCGCAAAAACTCTTTGACAAAGCCGCTAAAAAGACAGGCGTAAACTTTATAGGCGGTTATACGGCACTTGTGCATAAAGATTATACGAACGGTGAGAGAATACTTATTGAGTCAATTCCTGAAGCACTTGCTTGCCGCAACAGATCTTGTATGTTCAAGCCGTTAATGTGGGTTCGACAAGAGCCGGTATCAATATGGACGCTGTTAAACAGATGGGTCAGATTGTTAAGAGAGCGGCTGAACTTACTGCCGATACACAAGGATTTGCGTGCAAAGCTTGTTGTATTCTGCAACGCGGTTGAGGATAATCCGTTTATGGCGGGTGCGTTCCTTGGCGAAGGCGAGGGTGAATGTTATAAAATGTCGGCGTAAGCGGTCCGGGTGTTGTTAAATGTGCACTTGAAAAGGTTAAAGGCGAGGACTTCGGTGTTGTTGCCGAAACTATTAAAAGACTGCATTTAAGATTACAAGAATGGGACAGCTTTGTTGCACAAGAAGCGTCAAAACGTCTTAACGTACCTTCGGTATCGTAGATTTGTCACTTGCTCGACACCTGCCGTTGGCGACAGCGTGGCTTATATTTTGAGGAAATGGGACTTGAAGTGTGGTACTCACGGTACAACAGCCGCACTTGCACTGCTTAACGATGCAGTTAAAAAAGGCGGTATTATGTCAGGTTATGTCGGCGGACTTTCGCGCATTTATCCCTGTAAGTGAGGACGCAGGTATGATTGCAGCGGCAACAGACGGCGTAATTTACTTTGAAAAACTTGAGGCAATGACTTGCGTATGTTCCGTAGGTTTGGATATGATTGTTATACCGGCGATTACAACTGCCGAAACTATTTCGGCGATTATAGCCGACGAAGCGGCAATTGGAATGGTCAACACAAAGACAACAGCAGTAAGAGTTATCCCTGCACCGGGTAAGGTTGAGGGTGACGTGGTTGAATTCGGCGGACTTTGGGAACAGGTCCCGTAATGCCGGTTAAAAGTATTCAAGTGCCGAATTTATAAACAGAGGCGGCAGAATTCTGCACCGCTTCAAAGTTTGAAAATTAATGCAGACAAAATCGTAATGATTTTGAATATAGTCTGAAATAATGCAGATTAATCTGCAGAGGAAAGAGAGGTTGGGAAAATGGAAGATCTAATTATGAAGATTATCGACATCGAGGACAGAGCACAGGAAGTCATTAAGGACGCTAAGAAAGCCGACAGAGAGCTTGAAGAGCGAATTAAGGACGAATCTCGTAAAATGCGTGATGACATTACGAGAAGAATGGAGGCTAAAACGTCACTCTAAAGCAAATAGAGGAAGAAGATGCCGATAAGAAAGTAGAGGCCATAAGAGTAATATGGAAAGACATCTTCCGAACTCGAAAAGAAGTACAACGACAATAAAGACAAATGGGTTAATGAAATTGTACAGAATATTATCGGCAGATAAGTGAGGTGGCAGCAAAATGAGCGTGGAATACAGTGCAATCGCCGCTAAATTAAAGGCGATGTATTCAAAATTTCTGACAAGAGATGACTATGAACAGCTCCTTGAAAGAAAAGCGTAAATGACATATGCAGTTATCTTAAAAGTACACCCGGCTACGGTGAAGTTCTTGAACAGGTGAATGAGAGAGATATTCACAGAGGTCAGATGGAAATCCTGCTTGAACAGGAAATGGTTGACGAATACGTCAGACTATATAATTTCATGGACAATTCAAAGAGAACCGTTATGGAATTTTGGTTTATGCGCAGAGAGATTGCATTTTGAAACGTGAGATAAGATATATCTATACTCACGAGGAAAGAAGTAATGATGAGGTAAAACCAAAGCAAATTTGACGCTTTGAAACACACACGAAAATAAATCGTGAGATAATGCATAATGCAAAATCCCTGTCGGATTGTATCGAGGTTGTAAAAACACTCCTTACAGCGAGCCGCTGCAACGAGCGGAAAATATAGGCGCGGATTCATTTTCGATGGGTATGGTGCTGGACACATATTACTATAAGTCAATATGGCATACAGCATCGGTCGCTCTTGATAAGACACAGGAGAATTTATTTAAAAGGCTTATCGGAACAAAAATAGATATGCTGAATCTTATGTGGATTTACAGGGGCAAAAAAATATTTTGAATTTACAAATGAAATAATTTTCACCTATCTTCTGCCTGTCAGATACAGATTGACGGAAGAGGTAATCAAACAGCTTGTAAATGCAGATTCTGTTGAAAGGTTTATTGATATTGTAAATCAATCGACCGCATACGGAAAGTTGTTTGAAGATTATGATAAGGGAAGATTTCCCGCAGGCAATTACAGGTGTATTTATAACCGGTTATCAAAAGTATATTTGTAACTCATCCCGAGTCGATGGTTGCGGTATATGCCTATATGAACCTAAAGGAAGTTGAACTTAATAACATTACGACCATTATCGAGGGATAAGATACAACTTAAATCCTGATTTTATCCGCACACATATTGGTCTTGAGTAGAGGAGGGGGAAAATGGCAATCGTAAAGATGAAAGCCGTAACTATTGCCGCTCAAATCAGTGAATTTGATACGGTCGTTGAAAAGTACGTTTACGGCAGAGATATTCATCTTGAAAATGCTATGTCGGTAATTTCAAACAGAGGCAAGCTGAAAAACTTTGAGGAAAACAATGAATACGACATAGTTGCAAAAATGCGTTAAGCATTATGAATCTTGCTAACTACACAGTGAACAAGAAATTGATTGCTCCCGAAAGTGTAAAGCTCGGCGATATGCAAAATTTTATTGACGGAATAAACGAGCGTATCGAAGAAGAGCGTAACCAAAGCGACGAGCTTCAGAGAGAATAAAGGCAAATGAAGCGGCGGTTGAGCAGCTTAATCTAATGCTCAGTATGGACGTGGATTTGTCGAAAATTTCAAGTTTGAATTTATAAGATGCAGATTCGGACATATTCCGAAAACAGGTTATAAAACGCTTATAACTTACCTTGACAATCTTGAAACTTTCTTCATTAAGACTGCGGAGGACGCAACAGATGTATGGGGCTTTTACTTCGCACCGCTTTTGAAAGAGAGAAAGATTGAAGAAGTATTTAATTCTCTGTATTTTGAACCTATGGACATATCAGAGGATTACGTTGGTACCCGCTTGAAATAAAGCGTGGATTATTAAACCAAAATCAAAAATTAAAACAGCAGATTGAAGAACTCAGTGCAAAGACCGCCGAGATGATTTCAAGCAGTGCGGATAAACTTTGCGGAATTTACAATCTTGCGAAGAAACGTCATCAATTCTCCGAAGTAAGAAGAAATGCCATTCACGGCGATATGTTCTTCTATATAGTAGGTTGGATGGATGAAAAGAGTGCAAAGTCGCTTGAAAAGAGATTAACGGTTCAGATGACGTTGTGATGTTCTATATGGAGGACGCAGAGGACGCCAAGGATATTCAGCCGCCTAAAGCTGAAAAATAATCCTGTATTTAAACCGTTTGAAATGTTCGTTAAAATGTATGGACTTCCGAGTTATACGGAAATTGATCCGACAGGCATACTTGCCGTAACGTATATACTGTTCTTTGGTATAATGTTCGGTGACGTAGGTCAGAGCCTTGTGCTTGCGATAGCAGGCTTTATAGCTTTACAAAGTCAAGAAATGGGACTTGGGCGGTATTGTCGGAATGGTCGGAATATCTGGTGTGATATTCGATTTATATACGGAAGTTTCTTCGAAATGAAGAAATAATCCCTGAATTGTTCCATACAACAGCGTTAAACCCTATGAATGAAATAGCGTTAATGCTGGGCGGTACGATTGGTATGGGCGTGCTGATAATTATATTCGGTATGGTATTGAATGTTATAAACGCACTGAAAAGTAAGGAACTTGGCGAAGCACTGTTCGACATAACGGTGTCGCGGGCTTGGTGTTCTATATAGGCGCACTTCTTCTTGCCGGTAACTTGTTCTTAAAGTGGGGTATACCGACATCTCGTATTTGTGGCAATTATTATTTTGGCAGTGCTTTGTATGTACTTATGCGAGCCGCTTGGTAAGTTTGTAGAGGTAAAAGGACTGGCTGCCGAGAAACGGAATGTTCTTTGTGGAAAACTTGTTTGAAATGTTTGAAGTAATTTTGAGTTTCTTCACAAATACAATCTCATTCCTAAGAATAGGCGCTTTGCAATAGTCCATGTAGGTATGATGATGGTTGTTGCAATTCTCAAAGCGGCGGTGTAGGCGGAGTTATTGTACAAGCTAATCGGTAACGTACTTTGTTATGGTTCTTGAAGGTCTTATCGTCGGAATACAGGTACTTCGTCTGGAGTATTACGAAATGTTCTCAAGATACTTCAGGCAGAGGTAAAGAATTTATGTCACTTCGTGATAAATAATATAAATCGGTTTTAATATATTTTGGAGGTAATCACTATGTTAATGAAAATTTTATTCGCTTTAATCGCACTTACAGTAATCGTTCCTGTTGCTTTGTATTATAAGTCAGGCAAGACAAAGGTAAGGAATGCCTTTGATGAACGCAATCTCATTCTTCAGTATTCTTGGTGTCGGCGTTATCTGCACACTTGGCGGAGTTAGCGCCTTTGCGGCAGGTACAGGTGCTGAAGCCGGTCTTACAGTCGGTGAAGGTCTAAAGTTCATCGGTGCGGCTCTTTCAACAGGTCTTTAGCGGTGTCGGCGGTGGTATCGCCGTTGCATCAGCTGCATCAGCTGCTATCGGTGCAATGAGTGAAAATGAAAAGATTATGGGTAAAACTCTTCATTCGTTGCCTGGCAGAAGGTATCGCACTATACGGTCTTGTAATATCTATATTGATTCTTAATTCATAATAGGCTGAGTAATTGACCACATAACACTTTTGCTTGGGGCAGTGCGGGCGGCATGGCACCGCAAGCTGCAAAGCAGCACTGTGAACAATTCCTTCAGCCTTGGTAAATCGGGCGAGCGAGCCACCCTCCGCCGTTGGCACCTCCCTCGGGGAGCGAGGGTTGTCCGTTACGGAGTGGGAGAAAGCCACCCCACCGTCATCTGCGATAACACCCCTCAAGGGGAGGCAATGGACGACGAGTGTAGTCCGTTACGGAGTGGACGGAGAATGGATTTTATTATTACAAGTCTGAAAGGACGTATGTTTTATGAAAATGTATTTAATCAGTGACATTGATAACAAATCGGTATGCGACTTGTGGGTATAGACGGATGTAAGTTGCTCACGACAGCGAAACTATTACTGCAGAAATTAAAAAGGCTGTAAACGACCCGGAACTTGGTATTTTGATATTTACGGAAAGCGGCGGCAATGGTTAAAGAAATCTTAACCATCTTAAAATTACATTACACTCCGCTTATCATAGAAATACCGACAGACACGGCAGTCGTGATATTGCTAACAGTATCAACAATATTGTTCAAGAGTCAATCGGTCTTAAACTTTAAACAGGGAGGTAAGGAATATGGAAAGCAATAACTTAACAGAAAAACTCAATACCTTTTACATCGCTTGTTCTCAAAGATGCGGAACAGAAAAGAGAAAATTACTTGAGAATGTTCAAAAGGAATATTCAGAGAGAATAGATGCAAAGGAAAACGAGCTTTGCAGGGTGCATATGAGAATATTCAGCAGAATATTCAATCCGCTCAAAAGTGCAATGAGAGAGTTCTTCACGCAGAGCTTGATTCAAAGAAAAACTTATCATGCGTCGTGAAGAAATTATTGATGACGTAATGAAACTTCGAGAGCAAAATCGTTGAATTTATCGAGAGCGATAAATACGAAGAATGGCTTTTAAGCAAGATTGAAAAGCCTTTATTTGAAGTTGAAAAGGTTCAAAGACAATTTATATCTCATCAGACGATATAAAAGCTTAAAGAAAATTGAACAGATTCCCCGACACGTCAAGAATTACGGTTGAGGCATCGGGTGAAAAGATTTTCCTTGGCGGTGCGAAGATTTTAAATACAGACAGAAAGGTTGCTGTTGACTATTCATTCAAGGAAATGCTGTCAGAAGAAAAGCAGAAATTCCTTCAAAGCAGTGGATTGGCACTGGGTTAAACGGCATACAAACGGAAAGGAATGAAGGTAAATGGCTAATACAAAAGGTCAGATATTCGGTATAAACGGCCCGGTCGTAAAAGTAAAGGGTTCAGATTCCTTTGAAATGCAGGAAATGGTATATGTCGGTAATGAAGAACTTATCGGCGAAGTTATCGGCGTAACTCCGATACTACTATTGTACAGGTTTACGAGGAAACGACAGGTCTTAAAAGGGTGAACCTGTAGTCGGTACGGGCGGCCCTTTGTCAATAACTCTTGCCCGGGTATATTGTCTGGATATTTTGACGGTATCGAAAGACCGTTGAAAGAAATAAGAAATATGTCAGGCTCATTCATCGGCAGAGGTTTAAAGGTTACTAACCTTGACGAAAGAAAAACTTGAATGTGGAAATGGTTGCGAAACAAGGCGACTATGTTACAGGCGGTGACATCATTGCCGTAACACAGAAACAAGCCTTATCGAGCACAGAATTATGATTCCGCCGAATATCAAAGGTAAAATCGAATGGATTGCTCCGAACGGCAACTACACTATTGTTGATATTATCGCAAAGGTAAAGAGCGATGACGAAATTATCGACATAACAATGAAACAAAAATGGCCTATCAAAAGGCAAGACCTTATACACAGCGTCAGCCTATTTCAAGACCGCTTGTAACGGGTCAGAGAGTAATCGATACAATGTTCCCGCATTGCAAAAGTGCGGCGGCTGTTCCGGGCGGTTTCGGTACCGGTAAAACTATGACACAGCACCAGCTTGCAAAGTGGTGATGCGGATATTATCGTATATATCGGCTGCGGTGAACGTGGAAATGAAATGACACAGGTAATCTTGACGAGTTCTCAGAGCTTATCGACCCTAAGTCAAACAGACCGCTTTTGACAGAACAATGCTATTGCAAATACTTCAAATATGCCGGTTGCTGCGCGTGAAGTATTTACACAGGTGTTACAATTGCGGAATATTACAGAGATATGGGTTATGACGTTGCGCTTATGGCTGACTCAACATCACGTTATTGAGGCACTTCGTGAAATATCGGGTCGTCTTGAAGAAATGCCTGCGGAAGAAGGTTTCCTGCATATCTTGCTTCAAGACTTTCGGCTTTCTATGAAAGAGCGGGATATGTTACAAATCTTAACGGCAGTGAGGGCTCTCTATCAATTATCGGTGCGGTATCACCACAGGGTGGTGACTTCTCAGAGCCGGTAACACAGAATACAAAGCGTTTTATCAGATGTTTCTGGGCACTTGACAAGTCGCTTGCATATGCAAGACACTATCCGGCTATTCAGTGGCTTAACAGTTACAGTGAATATATCGGTGAAGTTACTGATTGGTATGCTCAAAATGTTTCTCCGGACTTTATGGAAAGAGAAATAAGATGATGGCAATTTTGCAAGAAGAAAGCAGTCTTATGGAAATCGTTAAGCTGATCGGTGCAGACGTTCTTCCTGACAGTCAAAAGGCTACTTTGGAGGTTGCAAAGACAATCAGAGTAGGTTTCTTGCAACAAAATGCTTTCCATGCGGACGATACATATGTACCGCTTGAAAAGCAGAATAAGATGATGGATACAATTCTTCTTTTGATAAGAGAATTAAGGAATGTGTCGAAAGGGCGTTGTGCTTTCAAAGGTCAGCGAAAGCGGAATTGCCGAGGACATTATCAGAATTAAATACACGATTGGAAATGACAATATTGATGGTCCGTTCCATGATTTACAGAGAAAAATCAACGAAACATTTGACAAGTTGATTTATAACCATGAAAGCTAAAGGAAAGGATATGAGCATATGGCAATAGAATATATGGGTCTTAATAATATTCAGGGTCCTTTGGCAGTTATCGAGGGAGTAGATGATACATTCTATGAAGAAATGGTTACAGTTACTCTTGACAACGGCGAGAAAGAATAGGACGAGTTATTGAGATTTCCGGTGATAAAGCGGTAATACAGGTTTTGAGGGTACTTCAAATCTGTCACTTACCAACACTAAAACAAAATTTATGGGCGAGCCGATGCGTTTGCCGCTTTCAAAAGAAATGCTTGGCAGAACGCTTGACGGTATCGGCAGACCGATTGACGGTTTGGGCGATTACTTTGCGGACGAAGTTCGTGACGTAAACGGTCAGCCTATCAATCCGTTTCGCGTGAATACCCGAACAACTTTATTCAGACAGGTATTTCATCAATTGACTGTCTTGCCACACTTATAAGAGGTCAAAGCTTCCTATATTCTCAGGCGACGGTCTTCCGCATGACGACCTTGCCGTACAGATTGCAAGACAGGCAAAGGTTGTTGACCCTGATGACGAAAACGGAGAAAAGTTCGCTATCGTATTCGCGGCAATGGGCGTTAAGCATGACGTTGCAAACTACTTTAAAAGTCATTTGAAGCGGTGTTTTGGGTAAGGTTGTAATGTTCTTAAATCTTCAAATGACCCTGTCGTTGAAAGAATTATTACACCGAGATGTGCTTACAGCGGCAGAATATCTTGCATTTAAGCACGATATGCACGTACTTGTAATACTTACCGATATGACGTCATACGCGGAGGCACTTCGTGAGGTTTCATCTTCAAAGGGTGAAATTCCGTCAAGAAAGGGTTTCCCTGGTTATCTGTATTCAGATTTGGCTTCACTTTATGAACGTGCAGGTATTATCAAGGACGCAAAGGATCGGTTACACAAGTGCCGATTTTAACAATGCCTAACAATGATATTACTCACCCAATCCCTGACCTTACCGGTTACATTACAGAGGGACAGATAGTTTTGGGCATAGAGCTTAGCCTTAAAGGCGTATATCCGCCTGTTTCAATTCTTCCGTCACTTTCGCGTTTGATGAAGGACGGTATCGGTGAAGGCTTTACAAGAGCCGACCACCCTGAACTTTCAAACCAGCTTTTGCGGCATATTCAAAGGTTGAGGACGCAAAGAGTTTACGCCAGTTATCGGTGAAGATGAACTTTCCGATATGGATAAGAAGTATCAAGTTCGGCAGAGCGTTTGAGGAAAAGTTCCTTACACAAGGTAAGAATGAAAACAGAACTATTGACGATACTTTAAATCTTGGTTGGGAGCTTTTGGGTATGCTGCCTAAGAGTGAACTTGACAGAGTCAGCGATAAGACTCTTGAAAATATTATCGTCCTGTGGAGGACGAAGAAGTATAATCCTGAGAGGGGAATTTCAGATGGCAAAGACGTTAGCACCTACAAAAGGTAACTTGATGATGGCAAAACACATTGCGTCTTTCAAAGCAAGGCTATGAAATGCTTGATAAAAACGAAATATCCTAATCAGAGAAATGATGCTTTTGATAGAGGAGGCAAAGGAAGTCGAGGCGAAAATCGAAGAAACCTTTGCCGCTGCATATAAGGCTTTGGAATCGGCAAACGTAATAATGGGTGTGAGCAAGGTGCAGAACCTTGCTCATTCGGCAGTGTTGAAAACAGCGTAAAAGTTGATTTACGCAGTGTTATGGGCGTTGAAATACCTGTTGTTACGGCTGATAAGCCTGACGGCAGACCTGTTTACGGATTTAACGGAACGTCCTCGGCACTTGACGAGGCAAGCGTTAAATTTAACGAAGTAAGTGATGACGGTTAAGCTTACGGAAATTGAAAATGCGGTTTACCGTTTGGCTATGAACATAAAGAAAACGCAAAAGAGAGCAAATGCTCTTGAAAATATTACGATACCTCTTTATGATAAACTGTCTAAGGATATTCAGAATGCTCTTGAAGAAAAAGAACGTGAGGAGCATACTCGTTTGAAAATCATTAAAAGAACAAAAGAAAAACAGGGATAACAGACAAAAAGCTACTTTATACAGTAGCTTTTTATGCGAAAAATGTATAATATTCTTGATTTTTATATGTACAGTATGTTATAATATTGTCGAATATGAAGAGGTGGAATTATGGCAGTGAAGAAAGAAAAATAAGCAAATTTGTTGCCGTAACAATGGCAATATTTGTTGTTTTATATGCAGTTGTATTTTCGACAAGTTTGTATGTACAAAAGACAGCTGAACAACAATGTTATGACACTTTGAGAAAATCTACTGAAAATTTAGGCAAGGAAATAAAAATAATATATACAGCAATCAAGAACAGCTTGAAATTATAGCCGATGTAATCGCAAGTCGAGGTAATGCGGATTCGGAACAGACAAAACATATATTGAAGTCATATATGACAAGAGGACAGATTTCGCATCTTGAAGTGTTATTGCCCGACAACAGGGTGATAACGTCTGACGGAAACTATGCAGACGTGTCGGGTATTTTGTCATACGCGGAAGAGGTTGAAAAAGGCGAATACGTTTCACCAAATTCGACAGTGGATATAAGTCACGGTGATAAAAAGTGCTGAAATGTGCAGTACCTATTTTGAAGAGTGGCAAAACGATAGGTATTCTTTACGGTATTATAGAAGTTGATTCACTTCCGACTTATTATGTTGCAGAGTCATATGCCGAAAATGCGTCAATATATTTGATTGACGGTGACAGCGGCGATTTTATTATGGATACTTGGCATTTGTCGCTCGGAAATATAGCTGATTGGAGCAATCACAAAGTAAAACGACTTAAAACTTCAGAAATAGACAAGGATATAAAGAGCGGAAAAACGGTTATTTAATCGGCTATTCCGAGAGGGCAAAAGAATATGTACTCGTATTATACGCCTGTCGGTATCAATAATTGGTCGGTTATGCTTTCTATACCGGAAAGTACCGTTATGAAAATTGCATGGAAAATCAAACAAGCCATGTATGTGATGGCTGTGATTACGGTGATTATCATTGTGGCATATTTTTATGGCTGTTGTCGTTAAGAAAAAAGATATTAACAAAGTGGAATATATGCTTGAAGTCGAGAAATCGTTGTTTGACGCACACAAGCATACCGAAAATGTCGATAATACTTTAGGTAAAGTTGCTGACTATATGAAAGCCGAAACCGCATTTTTACAAAGGTTAAAACGGAATAATCGATGAAGTATACTGTTGGTCAAATAAAGAGAATTTTGATATTAATGCGGCTGAAAACAGACCTGTAAAGTTGTTATTCCTGGATTTAACGGTGACGGAACAAGTATGAAATTCGGTAAAAGTTATATAATCTGAGAGATTACGGATTGCCGTATGACTATTATATCGACAGCTATATCGTAACGTCTGTATATGACGTGAAAAACGTTTTGTCGGTGTACTCGGTGTTGTCAATATGGATAAGGTGTGGAAAAATGCCGATTATATCGAAAATGTTGCAGGCACTCTCGTTGGCTGTAAATAATATTTCTTCTTATAAGTCACTAAGGGAAATGGAATTATAGATTCTCTTACGGGACTTTTAAACAGAAATTGTTTTGAACAGACGATTGAAAATTTGGATAAGAATGAATACAGAAATGTAGCGTGTGTTTATATTGACGCAAACGGATTGCATAATATTAATAATCGCTTCGGTCATGAGGCGGGCGATAATATGCTTAAAGCCATCGCACAGGCATTGCAGAGTAAATTCGGTTCGGATAAAACGTATCGTATCGGCGGTGATGAATTTGTTGTGTTTACTTTCGGAGAGCGAAAAACAAATCGAAGACGACATTGAAATTATAAAGAACGATATTGAAAAACAGGGTTACAGCATATCTTACGGCGTATCGTTCAGCGAGGTTTCAACCAATGCTGAAAGATTTATAAAACAAGCCGAAAGAAATATGCTTGACAATAAGTATTCGTATTATCATAAAAGAGCGTAGAAAATAATAAGGACGGCGATTGGACTATCAGCAAAGCTCATATCAATGAACACGATATGGATACGTTCTTGTCGGCTGTCGCTCCGAAATTTACGGGCGGATATATCGCAAATTTTGATGATGATACAGTAAGAGTAATATATGTTCCGGAGTTCTTTAAGAGTATGTTGAAAATTACAAACGGTAAATTCAAAGAGGCTCTTAGAATGTATCTGAATGAAAAGGTTGATTCAAAATATCATCGTAATTATGAACCGTTCTTTGATTATGAGTGGATAGAAAGACAAATTCAAGAGGGTAATATTCCTGAGATTGAATTTGAACGTACAAACGGTGAACTTGCAAAATGCACATTATTAAAGCACCCGATTACAGTGAAAACCACAGAGAAACGGTTTGGATTTTGAAACAATAAAGAAGTTGAGTAAAATAAAAACAGGTCTGTTCAAAACAGACTTGTTTTTGTTATAAGTATGTTATAATAGAAAAGCTTGAAAATTATAGAAAACTATTTATTTTCGCTGGAAATCGGAGGAGAAATTATGCTTACGGAAAATGAATGGAATACTATTAATAATATGCTGCTTGAGCTATATACGATTGATGAACTTGATGTATTTACGAGCAAAATAATGAAGATGATAAGAATGCTTATTCCGTACACGAAAGGTTGGTTTATCATTTTAGACGATGACCGAAAGATAAGAAAAGAACAGTCATATTTTATCGGTTTTGACAATGACGTAAAAGACAGATACACAGACGTTTTACAGTGAGGATTATATTCAATATTTATACGACTTTATTTCGGAAACGAGTGTTTACAGGGATACGAGTATTCTTGAAAGTGATGTTCGTGAAAAACGGATTTTACATAAAATTTTAAAGCCCGAGGACATTATATTCGGGTGCGGTATCATTCTGATAAAAATTCAAGAATTATAGGAATGTTCAATCTTTCAGAAATGAAAAGAGCGGTGACTTTAATGAAAAAGAGTTGTACGTTTTGAACTTACTTAAAAATCACATTGCAAATATGTTTCATAATGTTATGCGTCTTGACAGAGCAAGCATTACGGTAAACAAAAGTCTTAACAACTTTGCAAAACTTATGGTTTAACGTCAAGAGAATCGGAAATCTTAAGCCTTATCAATAAAGGTTTGTCAAATCAAGAAATTTCGGATAAAGTTGTCATATCCGTTTCAACGGTGAAAAGCATATTTACAACATATATAACAAAACTGGAGTTTCAAGCAGAGGTCAGCTTATTTCGTTATTTCTTGAATGAGTAGAACTAAAGTAGTAGAAAAATCAAACTTTCGGATAATTGAAAAAATTCTTTGCGGTTGTATAATAAACACAAGATGAAGCAAAGAGGCTTTAAGGTATTGAAACAAATATCTTAAAGCCTTTTTAGTATCACAGTACAAGCAAAGGGGCTTAACTGATTTTAAATCGGTTAAGTCCCGTTTTTTATTTGATTAGAAAAAGGAGAGAAACATTATGCAGAAACTTTTACAAAGGAATTCAGACCGGGTGAAAAATGGTCGGGACTTATCGGAAAGAACAAATATATTCACTTTAAAGCACTTGGAGATAATGCCAATGTATCAATTCTTCTTTACAATATGAGAGATACATCTGAAAGATACAATATGCCTGATACTCTAAAAGACAATACACAGCACATCTTACAAAGGGCAATGTGCTTATGAGCGACAACGGCAGGGTGTTGGCGAGTATCACAGAGGACAGCTTAGGTTGGCACGATTCAATCTGCGGTCACACAACAAGAAAGATGACCAATGAAAAATACGGCAAGACATCATATCAGGAACAAGGCAATGATTTTACAGATGCGGCGAAGAAAACTTCAAGATTGAACTTGTCCGCAACAATATGGGTAAAAGAGATATTGTACCATGCGTAAATCTTTTCTCAAAGGTGTATGTTGATGAGGACGGAAGTATGAACTATGTTTCGGATCACTGTAAAAGGGTGCTACGGTAACGCTAAGAACAGAAATGGATATTATCTTTGTTGTTTCAAACACACCTAATCCGCTTGATCCGTCAACGGAATATCCGTCTGTTCCCGTTACAATGGAGGTTTATGACGCTCCAAAGACAGACCTTATGGACGAATGTGTAAATTCACGTGATGAAAATTACAGAGCATTTGAAAACACATGGGATTACTACAACTTACTTGGCGAATAATCAGAGGAGGAAAAGATTATGTATGGATTTATTGAAAAGACAGTGATTTGAAAATAGAGGACGCAGTATATGACGAGGTGCTTAATGCAGGACTTGGCTGGATGCACGAATTGAAAAGGTCAGACATTCAGAATACTTGATATTGAGGGTAACCAAGCCGTTGATACGACATTTTATGATTTGGAAAACCCTGAGGATCACTACGGTGCGGTACAGACAATCGTGGCACAGAAAAATATTTATTTGACAACGGAAGTATTTTAAGAGCCGAGTCGGGCAAACCGTTACTTGAAATCACAGCAGACAAGACAGGCAGACACGATACTTTGGGCGGTGCTTGTTCATCGCAAAGCAATACAGTCAGATATGCGAGAAAAGAGATATATGCACAACTGCCGTGACAGCTTTATGCTACAGCTTGCCGACACTACGGCAGACATTAAAAGCGTGACCTTGCACCGAATATCAACTTCTTTATGAATGTGCCTATCACAAAAGAGGGCGGATATAAATTGATGACGGTGTATCGGCACCGGCAAGTATGTTGAGATGAAAGCATTGGCAGATGTTATGATTCTTATAAGCAACTGTCCGCAGCTAAACAATCCGTGTAACGCATACAACCCTACACCCGTAAGACTTCTTATCTGGGATTAATAAATTGGCAAAGGAAGATTAATATGTTCAGTAAAGTTTTAATAGCAAACAGAGGTGCAATCGCCGTAAGAATTGAAAGAACGCTTGCTAAGATGGGCGTAAAGAGTGGCTGTTTACTCAAAGGCAGACAGGGACAGCTTGCACGTTGAAAATGCCGATGAGGCGGTATATCTTGGCGAGGGTACGGCAAAAGATACATACCTTGACGTTGATAAAATAATCAAAGCGGCACTTGATACAGGTGCGGAAGCAATACATCCCGGTTACGGATTTTAAGTGAAAACACTGTTTTCGCCGCAAAGTGTGAAGAAAACAATATCAAGTTTGTAGGACCTGATTCAAGTCAAATTCGCTTTCGGTTTGAAACACTCCGCAAGAGAAATTGCACAAAAGCAAACGTACCGCTTTTGTCCGGTACGGACTTTAAAAGGTGTTGACGAGGCGATTGTCGAGGCTGAAAAATCGGTTATCCGGTAATGATAAAGAGTACAGCCGGCGGCGGTGGTATCGGTATAAGAATTTGTGAAAACAAGGACGAGCTTGTTGCGTCATACGACAACGTTTGTCACCTTGCGGAAAGCAATTTCAATGATGCAGGCGTATTTCTTGAAAAATATATCAGAAAAGCAAGACACGTTGAAGTACAGATTTTCGGTAATGAATACGGCGAAGTTGCAACGCTTGGTGAACGTGATTGTTCGGTTCAGAGAAGAAACCAAAAGGTTGTCGAGGAATCTCCGGCACCGAATTTGTCTGATACGGTTCGTGAACAAATGTACACAGCCGCAAAGAGTCTTGCAAAGACAAGCGGTTACAGAAGTGCCGGCACTGTTGAATTTCTTTATGACGAGTCTGACGAAAAGTTCTATTTTCTTGAAGTCAATACAAGATTACAGGTTGAACACGGTATAACGGAAGAAGTTTACGGTGTTGACCTTGTTGAATGGATGATTAAAGAGGCGGCAGGCGAGCTTAAAGGTATTGAAGAATTTAAGGCGGTGCCGAACGGACATTCAATCGAAGTCAGAGTATATGCGGAGGACTGTATAAATAATTTCAGACCGTGCAGCGGTAAGATTGATGATGTTACATTTAGCGACAAAGCGAGAGTTGAAACTTGATAAGAAAGAATATCGAAATTTCCGCATTGTATGACCCTATGCTTGCAAAACTTATTGTTCATGCGGAAACAGAGAAAAGCGGTTGAAAATGCTTGACGTTTTGACCGAATCAAAGATTTACGGCATAACGACAAACTTAGAATATTTAAAGAGTCTTATCCTTACAGGCGATTATAAAGACGGAAAGCTGTTTACAAAATGCTTGAGGGATTTTACCTGAAGAAAATGCACTTGAAGTGCTTGACGGCGGTGTTCAGTCAACAGTACAAGATGCTGACGGTATGATTGGGTACTGGACTGTCGGTGTACCGCCTTGCGGTGCTATGGACGCGTACAGCTTTAAAATAGGTAATAAATTGCTTGGTAACGACCTTAATGCGGCAGGTATTGAGCTTACAATGCGCGGCGGCACATACAGATTCAGAACGACCGCAAGTTTTGTATAACAGGTGCGGATATGCAGGCAACGCTTGACGGTGAAAGTGTGCCGATGTACACGGTTATAAGTGCGTCACCTATGCAAGAGCTTTAAATTTAAAACCGCCGCAAAAGGAATGAGAACATATCTTCTTGTCAAGGGCGGTATAGACGTACCTAAGATTATGGGTTCATCATCAACATTCTGTGACGGTAAATTCGGCGGTCATAACGGACGCATTGAGAACGGTGATGTACTTCATCTTGCAGAGGATTGTCAGGCAGATAACTTTAATTCATTTGACGGTAAGTATATTCCTAAGATTGATAATACATGGACTATCGGCGTTTTGCCGGGCCCGCAGCCTACTTATGAATATTTGAAACCTGAATATCTTGACACACTTACAAGTTCGGAATATACCGTAAACTTTAACAGTGCAAGAACGGGTATCAGACTTAACGGACCTGTTCCGCAGTGGTGAGAGAGGACGGCGGTGAAGCGGGACTTCATCCGTCAAATATACACGATAACGCATACGCAATCGGTACGCTTGACCTTACAGGCGACCAGTCGATTTTATTAGGTCCTGACGGTCCGTCGCTTGGCGGATTTGTTTGCCCGGTTACAACGGCAAAAGGTGAAATGTGGAAACTCGGTCAATTACATCCGGGCGATAAAGTTCACTTCCAACTTCTAACTCTTGAACAAGCCGAAACTATAAGAAAAATCAAGATAAAAATATCAATCTTGATTATACGGACGTTGTTCTTCCGAAGCCTGCTCAGCTTGACGCGTCATATTCGATTATGGCAGAGGAACACACGACAATACCGATTACAAAATCAGATTGCAGGGTGAAGAAAATATCCTTGTTGAATACGGCGATATGGTGCTTGATATTGAACTGCGTTTCAGAGTACATATTCTTATGAACGAAATCGAAAAATCGGATTTACCTGTAATTGATATGACACCCGGTATTCGTTCATTGCAAGTACATTTTGATGTAAATAAAATTTCTGCGAGAAGTTTGTGAAAAAGTAAAAGAAATAAATGCAAACCTTTCATCGCTGGACGATATAACAGTACCGTCAAGAATTATCAAACTTCCGCTTTCATGGGACGATCCGCAAACACAGCTTGCCGCAAAGCGTTATCAGCAGACGGTAAGACCGAATGCACCTTGGTGTCCGTCTAACCCTGAATTTATCAGAAGAATTAACGGTCTTGACAGTATCGGGGACGTTCAGAATATTGTGTTTGACGCAGATTATCTTGTACTTGGTTTGGGTGACGTTTATCTTGGCGCACCGGTTGCGACACCGGTTGACCCACGTCACAGAATGGTAACGACAAAGTATAATCCGGCAAGACCTTGACGCCGAAAACGCTGTCGGTATCGGCGGAGCATACCTTTGCGTATACGGTATGGAGGGCCCCGGCGGTTATCAGTTTGTCGGTCGTACAATTCAGATGTGGAATCCGTTAAGAGAAACGGAGTATTTCAAAAAGGTAAGCCGTGGCTTTTGAATTTCTTTGACAGACTTAAATTTTATCCGTGCAGTGCCGATGAGATTTTACAGTACAGAGATGATTTCTTAGAGGTAAATTCCACATTGATATTGAGGAAACTACATTTAATTTGGGTACAAGGAATATCTTGAAAGTATCAAAGAGTCCGCTCAAAAATTCAAGGCACATCAAGAGGCATCATTCCAAGCAGAAAGACAGAGATGGATTGAAATGGACTTGACCATTTTGAATCGGATACGAAACGGAAGATACTCACGCAGATGATGTTTTGCCTGACGGCTGTGAGCCGATTAACGCAACTATTCCGGGCAGTGTATGGAAAGTCTTGATTGAAGAAGGTCAGGAAGTTAAGAAAGGTGATACGGTTGCCGTTTTGGAAAGTATGAAGATGGAATTCCTATTGAAAGTGAATACAGCGGAGTAATTGAAAGGTATTTATAAAGACAAGTCAACAGGTTGACGCAGGTCAGATGATTGCGGCTGTAAAACGGAGGAATAAGTAATGAAGTTTTTCCTAAGAAATTATCATTGAAATGGATAAATCAAGCGTATGACAATAACGAACTTACACCTTACGAGCTTGTCGATGAAATTTTGAAAAGAGCCGAAGAAAATAAGGACAAGAATATTTGGATAGTTGTTCCGTCAAGAGAGCTTATGGAAAAGTATATCTCAAAACTTCCGCCGAGAAGGGGATAAACCGCTGTGGGGAATACCGTTCGCGATAAAGGATAATATCGACCTTGAGGGTGTTCCGACAACGGCGTTTGCCCTGAATATTCGTATATGCCGAAAAAGTGCGTTTGTGGTACAGAAGTTAATTGACGCAGGTGCGTTCCCTGTCGGAAAGACAAATCTTGACCAATTTGCAACGGACTTGTCGGTACAAGAAGTCCGTACGGTGAAGTGCATAATGCGTATGACGATAAAATGATTAGCGGCGGCTCAGTTCAGGTTCTGCGGTGTCGGTTGCCTTGGGTATGGCGGCGTTTTCGCTCGGTACCGATACGGCAGGCTCCGGAAGAGTACCCGCAATGCTAAATACACTTGTGGGGTTTAAACCGTCATTGGGTGCTTGGTCCACATCCGGCGTAGTACCGGCTTATGCAAGCCTTGACTGTGTGACGGTATTTGCAAACAGTCTTGAAGATACCGAAACAGTCAATCAATATGCCAAAGGCTATGATGCGGAATGTGTTTGGTCGAAAGAATATGAGGATAAAGGTAAAAACTTCCCGAAAAATATATCTTCCTTTGAAAGAACCAGCATTTTCGGTGATAACGCAGATGTTCATAAGGCTAAATGGTATTCGGCAACGGAACGTATAAAAACTCGGAGTTAAGGTTGAATATATTGATTATAAAATGTTTTACGATGCCGCGTTAATTCTTTATGACGGTGCGTATGTTGCGGAAAGATGGGCTGACTTAAAAGAATTTGTCATTGAAAACGAGGATAAAGTTTTTCCTGTTACCAAGAAAATTCTTCAGTCGGGCGGTACGGAAGAAAAGACCGCCGCAAGACTGTTTGAAGATTTGCATATGTTGCAATATTACAGACACAAGGCAAAGGAAATATTAAAAATGCCGTTATGGTAATGCCGACGGCAGGAGGCATTCACAAGAGAACAAGTAAGGGAAGATCCGTAAAGACGAACAGCAATGGGACTTTATACAAATCACTGCAACTTGCTTGACCTTATGGCAGTGGCGTACCCGAAAATACGCAAGATAAAAATTTACCGTTCGGAATTACGATTTTCGGACTTGCGGACAGTACAAATCTTGTACTTCAAACAGCGGAAAGTTTTCTTAAAACCGAAAGTATCGATTTTGCGGTATGCGGACTTCACAAAAGGGATATGCCCTTGAAAGTCAGCTCACCGAATTGGGAGCGGATATATCGAAAGTACAGCGACTGCAAAGGAGTATAAGCTGTACAAACTCAATACAACTCCGATTAAGCCCGGACTTGTGAGAGCGGAACACGGTGAAAATATAAATATTGATATATTCAAAATACCCGTTTCAAAGCTCGGAAGTTTTATGAGTAACGTAAACACACCGCTTTCGATAGGCAATGTCGAGCTTATCGACGGCAGATGGGTGAAAGGTTTTCTTTGCGAAGAATACGCCGTAAAAGATGCGGAAGATATAACAAGTAAAAGTTTTTAATATAACGGCGTATAGAACATATGTGTTCTATACGCCTGTTTTAACAAAACGGAGGTAAAATAATGGAAGCTGAATTTTCAAGAATAGAGATTATAGGAAGTATGTCTAAGGTTTCGGCATTTATCGAAATGCTTAGCTCAAAACACATCAAGGAAATACATAAGCTCGGAATATCGGGCATAACCGTTTACAATGCTATGGGCTGCGGTGTGCAGAGCGGAAGCTCGAGTATATGCTTGATTTTACGGAACAGCCTTTAAGACTTCTTCCGAAAGTACTATGATTATGATATGTGAAACGTCTAAAGTTAAAGAAGTTATAGAATTTTTAAAAAATTTTATACGGGACACATCGGTGACGGAAAAATATTCGTGTCTGACGTTCGTAATATTATTCGTATCAGAACGGGCGAAGACGGAATTGACGCTTTGCAGAAATCAAAGATAGATTAAATCGGAGGTTACTCATATGAAAAATCAGTCTTTTGGTGCAGTATCAACCGGTGTGGGTATGCTTATCGCAACGAGCTGTTTCGTTTCGTCGGCAAGCGGCTCAAGTGCGGTCGGTACACCGTTCGTTATTGCTATCGTCATAGCGTGTATAGCAAATATGCTTGCGGTTTTGTCGATAGCCGAATTAAATGCGATAATGCCTAACCTTACCGGCGGTATCGCTCAATACACTCTTGCCGGACTCGGTCCGCTGTTGACTATTGTAACGATGGTCGGCGGTTATTTAATAAGCAATGTTTTCGCAGCACCTGCCGAAGGTGCGATGTTTGCAAATGTAATGACGGAAATGACGGGTGAGGCGATACCGCCTGCGGTGTTCAGCGTGGGAATAACGATTGTTCTTATATTCATTAATCTAAAAGGTGTGAATATGTCAACGCTTTTGCAGGAAATCGTTGCGGCATTTATGGTAGTGTCATTGCTTGCACTCGGTATTATCGGCGCACTCGGTTTGGGTTCGGGTGAACAGGTGGCACAAGATGCGGTTATTTCGTCGGATTTAAAGGACATTCTTCCGCTTACCGCAACGGCATTTTGGTTCTTTATCGGTGCGGAGTTTATTGTACCTTTAGGTAAGGATATGAAAAGCCCTAAAAAGTACCGCTCAGTATGGTGCTTTCACTCGGCATAATGGGAATTATTCAAATATTGCTTGTATTCGGATTTAAAATTATACATTGTGGTCCGATCTTGGAGTGCAGCGTCACCGCACGTTCTTTATGCGGTGAATATGCTCGGTAAGTAAGCAGATATTGGATGATTATTGTCGCTATATTTGCGGCGGTAAGTACGCAAAACTCTATTATTTGTTCAGTTTCGGAAATATGCTGCGGAATGGCAAAGATGAATCTTCTTCCGGCGTTTTTCAAAGAAAACAAAACGGAGCACCTTATTGGGTTATTATAATTTTGGTGTGCTTACTTGCATTATCGAGGCATCGGGCATTTCGACAGGTGAACAGGTGGCATTTTTAACTCTTACTTGCTCGCTTTTCTGGATGCTTTCATATATTACATCACACGTCAATGTAATTATGCTAAGACGTAAAATGAAAAATGTTCCGCGTAACTTCAAGACACCGCTTTTCCGCTTTTGCAAATCGTGGGTATAGCACTTCAGGTGTATATGATGTTCAATATATCAACTGACCCTGTACAAAGAAGAAATATATATATTTTTGCTTTGTTCTGTTTGCGGCATTGTTTATATACGCATTCATTTGGGTTAAGTACAGACTTAAATTACCGCTTCTGAAGGTATCGGAGTTCATCAGGTAATGATGATGGAAAGCCCTGAATATCATCGTGTTCACAGTGATTTGAAAAATGAAAGCAATACAAATATGGGGACTTAAAAGTCCTCATATTTTTTGCAATTTGATGTCGATATTAATTGTATTATGGGTGTAGGTGTGGTATAATCGTATATATTTTATTATTTGAGGAGAGTAAAGATGAACTGTTTAGAGGAAAGAATTTTAAAGGACGGAATAGTTAAAGAGGGTAACGTGCTTAAAGTGGACAGCTTTTAAATCATCAAATGGACATTGATTTGTTTAATGAGATGGGCAAGGAATGGAAAAACGCTTTGAGGGTGCGAATATAAATAAAATTTTGACTATCGAGGCATCGGGTATAGGTATTGCCTGTATCGCCGCACAACATTTCGGTGTGCCTGTTGTTTTGCGAAAAATCAAAGAGCGTAAATCTTGAGGGTGAAATGTACGTTGCGGAGGTTGAGTCATTCACGCACAAATGCAAAAATCAGGTTATTGTTGCGAAAAAGTTTTGAATGAAAACGACCGTGTATTGATTATCGATGATTTCTTGGCAAACGGTTGTGCGCTGCAGGATTAATTCAGATAGTCAAGTCAGCCGGTGCAACGGTTGAGGGATAGGAATAGCTGTTGAAAAAGGCTTCCAAGCAGGCGGAAGAATTATTCGTAACTTAGGTTTTCAATTAGAATCTTTGGCAATAGTTGACGATATGGACAGCAAAACAGGTATGATTAAGTTCAGAGAGGAACAGTAAAATGAAAACAGTGATATTAATAATATTTATAAGTTAGACGGAAAAGTGCCTGTTTCAAAGCTATTCCGTTTGGTCTGCAACATATTTTGGCTATGTTCGTTGCGAATATCGCACCGATTATTATTGTTTCAAGTGCTTGCGGTTTAGACACAACCGAAACCGCAAGACTTATTCAGACGGCTATGATTGTTGCGGGAATAGGTTCTGTAATTCAGTTGTATCCTATATGGAAAGTCGGTTCGATTGCCGATTGTAATGGGAATAAGTTTTACGTTTGTATCTGTGTTCTGTTTTGTCGGTCCTACATACGGATACGGAGCCATTGTCGGAGCGGTTATTATAGGCGGAATTATTGAAGGCATACTCGGACTTTCGCAAAATATTGGGTAAAACTGATTTCGCCGATTGTGGCGGCTTCGGTTGTAACGGCTATCGGCTTTTCGCTTTGTCGGTCGGCGCAACATCGTTCGGCGGCGGCTCGGGTGCGGAGGATTTCGGTTCGGCTAAAAATTTAATTCTCGGAACAATTACGTTGGTTTGTTGTATCGGATTTAATATTTTCGCTAAATCATATGGAAACAGTTGTCCGTATTGTTCGGACTTATCGTAGGTTACATTGTGGCTGTGTGTATGGGTATGGTTGATTTTTCTGGATTGAGTACGGCACAAATCGTATCACTTCCGCAGATACTTCCGATTAAACCGACATTCAATATAGGCGCGATTATTTCCGTGCTTGTGATTTTCCTTGTGTCCGCAACGGAAACAATAGGAGATACATCGGCACTTGCGTCATCGGGATTAAATCGTGAGGTTTCAAAGAAGGAGCTTACAGGCTCAATCGCCGCAGACGGTTTTGTCAGTGCATTGTCGGGACTTTTCGGTTGTTTGCCGATTACGTCGTTCAGCCAAAATGTGGGACTTGTTTCAATGACAAAAGTCGTAAACAGATTTACGATTTTCACAGGCTGCGTTATTATGGTTTTGGCAGGATTGTTCCTATGTTCGGAACATTACTTGCAACATTGCCTGAGGCTGTGCTTGGCGGCTGTACGCTTACATGATGTTCGGTAATATTGTTATAAGCGGTTTGCAGATGATTGCAAAATGCGGTTTTCACAAAGAAATATTATTATCGCCGCATTGTCATTGAGTATCGGACTTGGCTTTACGCAAGTTCCTGAAATTTTCTCAATCTTTCGCAAATCATTCAAAACGTGTTCGCTGAAAACTGCGTTGCGGTTGTGTTCTTGGTTTCGATAATTTTGAATTTGGTGCTGCCGAAAATATGGAGGCTCATCAATCATAAAAACAGCAGACTATCCTAAAATAGTCTGCTGTTTTATGATTAAAATTTTCCGTATTGCGCGATACCGCAGAGTTCTTCTTCTATTCTCAAAGCTGATTGTATTTTGCAACTCTGTCTGTTCGGCTCGGTGCGCCTGTTTTATTTGCCCTGCGTTTACAGCAGCAATATCGGCGATTATCTTCCGTTTCACCGCTGCGTGTGATATAACGGCGGTATAGCCGTTTTGTTGCCATTTCAACCGCGTCAAGTGTTTCGGAAAGTGTGCCGATTTGATTAACCTTGATAAGAATTGAGTTTGCGACATCTGATAAAATACCCTTTTCAAGTCGTTTTGGGTTTGTGACGAACAAGTCATCTCCGACAAGCTGAATTTTATCGCCGAGCTTATCGGTAAGGATTTTCCAACCGTCCCAATCATCTTCTCGAGTGCGTCCTCAATAGAAAATCGGATATTTTTCACAACAGGATCTGCCAGTATTCAACAAGTTCCGAAGCAGTCTTTTATACCGGATTTCGGCAACAAATATGTTCCGTCATCTTGTACCCATTCCGAAGACGCGGCATCTATGGCAATTTTAAAATCTTCACCTGCCTTGTAGCCTGCGTCCGATTGCGCTCATTATAACTTCAAGTGCTTTTCGTCTGTTTCAAGATTCGGTGCAAACCGCCTTCGTCACCGACCGCGGTGGTATTACCCATTTCGAAAGCACCTTTTCAATTCATGAAATGCTTCACTGCACCAACGCAAGCCTTGTTTAAATGACTTTGCGCCATACGGCATTATCATAAATTCCTGTATATCGACGTTGTTATTTGCGGTGCACCGCCGTTTAATATGTTCATCATAGGTACGGGAAGTACATAAGAATTTATACCGCCTATATATTGAAAAAGCGGTATTTCAAGGCTTGCCGCAGCCGCTCTTGCAACGGCTAACGATACACCGAGTATTGCGTTTGCACCGAGATTTGATTTATTGTCTGTGCCGTCAAGCTCACATTTTCATATCTATCGAGCGTTGGTCAAGTACATTCATACCGATTAACACATCTGCAATTTTTCATTTACATTCGCCACAGCATTTTACACCTTTACCGCCGTAACGCTTTTGTCATTATCCCTAAGTTCCACAGCCTCAAAACACCTGTTGACGCACCTGACGGAACGATTGCTCTGCCCGACGCACATTGTATGCACCTCAACTTCGACTGTCGGATTACCGCGTGAATCCATAACTTCACGTCCGAAAATGTCGACTATTTCAATGTACTGTTTCATAGATATATCCTCCTTTGATTTAGTTCATAATAGAGTATTACCAAATAATCACTGTATTATTCAAAACAAACACATATAATATGAAATTCGTAGGAAATAACAGCCATTGACGGATTAATATGATAAGTGTATAATGGGGTGTACATATCAGTTATCACAAAAGGAGAGTTGATTATGAAGAAATTTATAGGAATGGCACTTGCAGCGGTGATTTCGGCATCGTCATTTACGGCACTTGCGGCAGGGCTATACCCGATCATCAAGGCACAAGTATGGACGGTATTGAAATCGGTACGGCTCAGCTTAATTCGGCGGTAAAAGTTATTATGATTTATTCGAGCAGGCAGGTGACCAATACGGTGTAGACCCAAACTTGCTTGCGGCAATAAGTATGCAGGAATCGTCGGGAAGAAATTTGAGTTACCGTGATGACGGAAGTGAATATCCGGCATGGGGTATTATGCAGATTGAAAATACTTTGGAAAAATCATTCGCCAAGTTCGGTGAGGACACTACGGGAGAAAATGGACGCTTCAAGATAGACTTGATCCGACTAAGGCAGTGCCGTTTGCGGCATATTTAATTTCACAGTCGCTTATCAGATATGATTGTGATTATATGAAAATGATTCAGTCGTATAACTTCGGACAAACCGTGCTTGACAGAATAATTGCGGCGAAGGGTGACGATTGGCTTTCGGAACGCGTCAATGCCGCGCAGTATGCGACAAATTGGCCGTACAATACTTTACGGTGACGCACAGTACATAGAACACGTTATGAGATGTTATCATAATGATATTGATTACATAGGTGCAAAGGTAAGAATAGACGGTAAATTGCTTGCGTTTGACGACCAGTATCCGTTGCTTAAAACCATTGAAGGTGAAACGTATACAATGATACCAGTAAGAGGTATATCAGAGGCTCTTAATGCAAAAGTGGACTGGGACGGTGACAAGCAGGAGATTACGGTTAAAAGGGCGGCGACAAAGTCGTGATGTATCTTGACAGTGATGTTGCGTACATAAATGATACACCGATAACGCTTGATGCACCCGCAACGCTTATGAACAACAGAACAATGGTTCCGCTTAGATTTGTCATGGAAGCATTTAATGTTACTGTTGATTGGAACGGTGACACAAGAACTGTTGAAATAACAAAATAAAAGTTAGTGAATATGTACAAAAGTATCGTTTGATTTTTATAATCTGACGGTACTTTTTGTTATCTTTATATGATAATGTGGTATATATGTAATATATGAAGCTATTGCAAGGCTGTCGACAAAATGTCGCCAGCCCAAAAATTCATCATGCTGATGTAAATTTTGAGTTCTATCAGAGAAAAATATAAAAGTTCCTCCAAAGTCGAAACTTTATATTTTTAGTCATTTCTGCCGCGCATGTCGCCAGAAATGATTTTTAATGAGGGGTATCGGAAAGACGTCCGACGCTCGCAGAGCGGTTTTGCCAACGGCAAAACTACTGAAAAACCTCAAACTCCCATAAATAAAGTAGACAAAACCATAAAGGTTTTGTCTAAAAGAACATACAAAAGCGATAGCCAAATAAAATGAACGAAAATATTATATTAGGAGGGTCAATCAAATGAAAACGTATTCAATGGACGCAATTCGGAACATCGCCGTTATGGGACACGGTAAATGCGGTAAGACAACGCTTACAGAGGCAATGCTGTTCAATGCGAAAATGACCGACAGAGAATGGGCAAAGTCGCTGACGGCAACACTGTAACGGACTATGACGGTGAAGAAATCAAAAGACAATTCAGTATTTCAACCGCTCTTGCAACGGTAGAGTGGAAAGATATGAAATATAATATGATAGATACACCGGGCTTTTTGATTTTGTCGGTGACGTTAAAGAGGGTATCCGTGCGGCGGATTCGGCACTTATTGTATTGAGCGGAAGAAGCGGTGTAAGCGTCGGTACGGAGAACGTGTTCAGATACGCAAAACAAAGAGGTGTGCCGATTATGTTCTTTGTCAACAAAATTGATGATGACAGAGCGGATTATCAAAACTCTTGAGGAAATGAAAGAAAGTTCGGAAAATCAGTAACTCCGTTCGTTTATCCGATAAGAGAAGGTGACGAATTCAAAGGCTTTGTCGATATTGTCGATATGACGGCAAGAAGATACGAAGGACAGGACAGAGTGGATATTCCTGTACCCGACGGTATGGCGGAAATTGTCGCACCGCTTAGAGAAATGATTATGGAGGCTGTTGCCGAAACCGATGAGGCACTTATGGTTAAGTATTTCAACGGTGAAGAATTTACTTTTGACGAAATTAAGCAAGCTATAAGAAAAGGTGTTAAGGACGGTGTTATTTATCCTGTATACTGCGGCAGCGGTCAGGATAATATCGGTGTGCGTTCGCTTATGGACGGTATGGGTAAGTATTTGCCTGCTCCGTCGGAAATTGAAAATCGCGAGAGTTGCCGACACAGGTGAGCCTGTTGAGCTTGTACAGAGTGAAACGGAAACAACGGCGGCGGTTGTATTTAAAACAATCGCAGACCCTTATGTTGGTAAGATGTCGTTGTTCAGAGTTTATTCCGGTGAGGTAAAGGGTGACAGCACGCTGTACAATCCGAACAAGGACGTAAACGAAAAGATTGGCAAGGTATTTAATCTTTGCGGTAAAAACAGCTTGACGCAAAGTCGATAAAAGCCGGTGACATCGGCGCGGTTGCAAAACTTGAAAGCACAAAACAGGTGATACATTATGTGAAAAGGTAAGAATATCATACTTACCGGTATTGAATTTCCGCAGCCTGTTTTGTCTATGGCGATTAAACCGCAGACAAGGGCGATGAAGAAAGATTATAAGCGGTATTAACAAGCTTATGGAGGAGGATCCGACATTCACAATTACAAACAATACCGAAACAAAGCAGACTCTTATAAACGGTCAGGGCGAACAGCATATTGACGTTATTATAAGCAAATTAAAATCAAAATACGGTGTCGGTGCAGTTTTGGAAGACCCTATTGTTCCGTATCGCGAAACAATCAAAGGGCAAGGCTACCGTTGAAGGCAAACACAAGAAACAATCTGGCGGTCACGGTCAGTACGGTCACGTTAAGATTGAATTTGAGCCGGGTGTGTCGGAAGATATGATTTTGAAGAAAAGTATTCGGCGGTTCTGTGCCTAAAACTATTTCCCTGCCGTTGAAAAGGCTTGCGTGATTCGTGCCGGAAAGGTGTGCTTGCAGGTTATCCGTTGTGAACTTGAAGCTACATTACTTGACGGTTCGTATCACCCTGTCGATTCGTCGGAAATGGCATTTAAGACGGCGGCGGCTATCGCGTACAAAGAGGGTTTGAAACAGGCTAACCCTGTCTTGCTTGAGCTATCGGCTACTTGAAAGTATATATTCCTGAAAATATTATGGGCGATATTATCGGTGATATTAATAAACGCCGCGGCCAGATTATGGGTATGGGCGAAAGCGATAAAGAGGGACTTAATATGGTTGAGGCTGAAGTGCCTATGTCCGAAATGTTCCGTTATGCGACCGACTTGCGTTCTATGAGTCAGGGCAGAGGTATGTTCTCGTTTGAGTTTACCCGTTACGAGCAAGCTCCGTCAAATGTTGCCGAAAAAGTTATACAAAGCTCAAAATAAAGAGTAATCAAGCAAAAACTCCTTTTGTCATATGATTAAAATATGTTTAGTTAATTTTACTAAAGAATAAAAGTATTTTTGTGAATTATACGACTAACAATTTGTATTTAAATATGTTATCATATATATATCAAAAGATGTATTATAAAGATAACAATACACTTAAACAAGCAGAATAAATGAAATCTGGTTTATTTTGTATAAAATTTTTCTTGGACGAGAGGAACAATTAATTATGGCAGATTTACAATTAAAACACATTTACAAAAGATATGCAGGCGGCGTTACTGCTGTAAGTGACTTTACACTTGACATTGACGATAAGGAATTCATCATTCTTGTAGGTCCTTCAGGTTGTGGTAAGTCAACAACTCTAAGAATGGTTGCCGGTCTTGAAGAAATTTCAGAAGGTGAACTTTATATCGGCGGACGTCTTGTAAACGACGTTGCTCCTAAAGACAGAGATATTGCAATGGTTTTCCAAAACTACGCTCTATATCCTCATATGACAGTATTTGAAAATATGGCATTTGGTCTAAAGCTTAGAAAACTCCAAAGGACGAAATCAAGAAGCGTGTTACAGAAGCTGCAAAGATTCTTGACATTGAGCATCTTCTTGACAGAAAGCCGAAGGCTCTTTCAGGCGGTCAGAGACAGCGTGTTGCTATGGGACGTGCAATCGTACGTGATCCTAAAGTATTCCTTATGGACGAGCCTCTGTCATACCTGGATGCAAAGCTAAGAGTTGCAATGAGAACTGAAATTAAGAAGTTACATAACAAACTTCAAACAACATTTATGTACGTTACTCATGACCAGACAGAGGCTATGACAATGGGTACTCGTATCGTTGTTATGAAGGATGGTGTTATTCAACAAGTTGATACACCTGCTAACCTTTATACAAAGCCTGATAACGTATTCGTTGCAGGATTCATCGGATCTCCGCAGATGAACTTCGTTACTGCTACACTATCAAAGGAAAACGGTAGCGTATACGCATCATTTGGCGATAACAAGATTATGATTCCTAACGGTAAGGTTACACCTGAACTTGAAGGTTATATCGGTAAGGAAGTAATCGTTGGTATCAGACCTGAAGATATTCACGAAGACGAGGCATTCATTTCAAGCAGACCTGAGGCTGTATGTAATGCATACGTTGAAGTTACTGAAATGATGGGTGCTGAAACATATTTGTATCTTGAACTTGCAGGTGAACAGTTCACAGCAAGAGTTAATCAACGTTCAACAGCTAAGATTGGTGATACAATCAAGGTTGCATTTGAAACAAACAAAATTCATATCTTTGATAAGGATACAGAAATGGCTATCGTTCACTAATTCGATTAGACATTTATTGTAGACAAAACCCATATGGGTTTTGTCTTTGCTTTATGAGGAATTACAGAGGAAAAGGAGTTTATATGTAATGGTTTTGATGATTTTATTTTGGTGATAGGGTTTGTGCTTTTGGTTAAAGGTGCGGATTTGTTTGTTGACGGTGCGTGTGATTTGTCGGCAAAGTTGAGAATTCCGGCATATATAGTCGGACTTACGGTAGTGGCGTTCGGAACAAGTTTGCCGAGGCGGCGGTTAGCATAACTGCGTCACTGCAAGGCAGTAATGAAATTGCAATCGGTAATATAATCGGATCAAATATATTTAATACGCTTGTTGTACTTGGTGCAAGTGCTTTGTTCGCACCTGTTGCTGTAAAGGAAATATCCTAAAACGTGATTTTCCATTCTGTATCGGTATAACCGCTGTAATGATTGTGCTTTTAATGACATTAAATCATGGTGATATTGCATTGACAAGATTGACGGTATTATACTTCTTGCATTGTTTGCGGTGTTTATGGTCGGTTCTGTTGTGATGGGTAAGAAAGAAAGTTAATTGAAAGTGCGGAGGATAGCGAAAGGCAGATTTGCCAATGTGGAAATGCCTCTTGTTTATAATAATCGGCTTTGTCGGTGTTGTGGTCGGCGGTCAGCTTACTGTTAAAGGCGCAAAGGAACTTATGGCGGGAATGAGTGAAGAGTTGTCGGTCTTACCGTTGTGGCGATAGGTACATCACTTCCTGAACTTGTGACTTCGATTGTTGCCGCAAGAAACAACAAAATGATATTGCGGTAGGTAACGTAATCGGCTCGAATATATTTAATTTGTTGTTCATTCCTCGGAATATCAGCGACAATCGGTACAATAGGTACTGACTTTAATGTGGTAATTGACGGTTGTGTGTTGATTGGAATATGCTTGTTTACTTATATTTTGCACTTGCTAATAAAAGATTAATCGCCTTGCGGTGTGGTTATGATTTTTATGTAGTGGCATATACGGTGCATTTGTTGGTAAGATAAGGTTTATGAAAAGTATTATATAGGCGGGCTGCTGACTTTGGTTACGATTGCTTTGCAACGGTAACTTGGCAAAGATGTGATTGGTTATCGCAGATATATATATACACCGCCCACAAAAGCAGGTAGTATTGTGTTTGTTGCTTTTGCGATATACATAGCTGTTTTGTCAGTCGGTGCTTTGGTTTATGCGATTTACATAAAGATGAATAGTTGGTAGTAGGGCGACAGTTGGTCGCCCTTGTGTGATTAAGTTTGCTATCGTTTATGAGAATTTGGAGTGGCGACAGTTGGTCGCCCGTTTGCGATTGGAGTTCGCTGTTGTTTGAGTGGAACGTATAGCGACCATTGGTCGCCTGTTTGTGTGGATTGAAATTAATAGAGAGCCACCCTCAGTCGATAGTGTCGACAGCTCCCCTCAAGGAGCCTTACGGAATGTGGCGGAGAATTGAAAGATTTTCGTTGAGAGGAAAAGGAAAGTCGAGAGCACCGTTCTGTACGAAAGGAATTAGTCTGAGGGTTATGATTAGGCGACATAGATGAAATTTATATGAAAGACAGTAAAGCACCCCTCAGTCGACGGTGTCGACAGCCCTCAAGGGAGCCTTATGGGGTTTTGCGGAAAATAAAAGCCTCCCATTGAGGGGAGGTGGCACGAGGAACGAGTGACGGAGGTGGCTACTTGCAAAATCAAAAATAAAATATGGCTACATACAAAAATGTAAACAAAAAGGCAGTCAATCGACTGCCTTTAAATTAACCTAAAATTTTACCTTCAAACTCAACACGCTTCTTAACTGTCTGCATAACATTGTCAAACTGCTGCGGAGTAAGTGATTGAGCACCGTCGCACAATGCTTTCTTTGGATTATTATGAACTTCAATCATAATACCGTCTGCACCTACTGCGATAGCCGCTTTTGTAAGCGATTCAACCATCCACGGCAAACCTGTTGCGTGACTTGGGTCAACGATTACAGGCAAGTGTGAAATTGACTTTAATGCCGGTATTGCCGAAAGGTCAAGAGTATTTCTTGTGAATGTTTCGTAAGTTCTTATACCTCTTTCGCAGAAAATAACCTGTTCGTTACCGCCTGCCATAATGTATTCTGCACTCATTAACCATTCTTCGATTGTGCTTGAAAGACCACGCTTTAAAAGTATAGGCTTATTGCATTTACCAAGTTCCTTTAAAAGTTCAAAGTTCTGCATATTTCTTGCACCGACTTGAATTATATCAACATCTTCAAACAAATCAAGATGTGCCTGATTCATAATTTCTGTAACTATCGAAGTCCTGTTGCCTTCTTTGCTTCAAGAAGAATTTTAAGACCTTCGTCATGAAGTCCTTGGAATGAATAAGGTGATGTTCTCGGCTTGAATGCACCGCCTCTTAAAAATGAAGCACCGCTCTTTTAACTGCTTCGGCTGTTTCTGTCATTTGCGGAATTGTTTCTACCGAACAAGGACCTGCAATTACGCTGAAATGACCTTCACCTACTGTTCTGCCGGCAATGTTGAAAATACTGCTATCCGGGTGGAACTTGCGGTTTTGCAAAGCGAACGGCTCGGAAACTCTCTTAACGTCTGCGACTACGTCAATGAGTCTTTAAATCGTCTGTGTCAAGAGTTGAAGTATCACCGATAATACCAACTATTGTGGAATTTTCGCCCTTACTGTAATGATGGTCAAAGCCCATGTCCTCCAGCTGTTTTAAAGTGCGTTTACCTCGTTTTGTTCTGCGTTTTGTTTTAGAATTACAATCATTTTTCATATCTCCTTTTCTACCATACTACATCTTACCGACGATTGTATATCGGCAAGCAACAACCAACGCGGTTGCTTATCACATTTACTACTATTTTTGACATATGTCAAGAGGTGTGATAAAATAAGGTTATATCTACTGAATGGAGAATTATATGGAAGAAAAATTTATGAAAGAGGCACTGAAGCAAACAAAAAGCCGCGTCAATCGGTGAAACTCAATCGGTGCGGTTATAGTGCGTGACGGTGAGATTATCGCAAGAGGGTACAACAAGCGTGAAACCAAGAAAACGCATTACTTCACGCCGAAATAATAGCGATAAACAAGGCTTGCAAAACTCGGCGGTTGGAGATTACCGCGATGTGAAATGTATGTTACGCTTGAGCCTTGTCCGATGTGCAGGGGCGATTATTAATTCACGCATTGAAAATTTGTATTTCGGTGCGTATGACAAAAAGTCCGGTTGTGCCGGTTCGGTTATCAATTTATTTGAAAGCGGTATGTTCAATCACAATGTCAATGTGACAGGCGGTATAACGGAAGATAAATGTGCAAGCATATTGACTGAATTTTTAGAGAGTTAAGAAAAAATAGACTGTTTTTATATTGCAATTTATTTACAGATGTAATATAATAAATTTTAAGGTGATTTTAATGAAAATAAGAAAAATTATATCAGCTATACTTACTATGTCTGTTATGTCGGCTTGCATAATACCTATTGCAAAAGCGGACGGATTGTATTCGGAAAAATTCGATATGACGAAAGTAAAAGCAGACAAGACGGACGGTGTTACGAAAGAAGTGGAAGTGCCTGACGGTGACTACACTGTAACGGTAACAACAGGCGGAAAAACAGAAACAAATGCGAATATTTATATAAACTGCGGTGAACGTGTAAGCGTACACGCTTGAGGCAGGCGAAACACAGGAAAATGAACAGCCTGTTGTGCCGAAAACGGAAAAATCACTGTACAGGTTAAGGGTGACAACCCTAACGTGACGGAAATAGAAATAGAACAGTTACCGACACGAGAAAAGCCGAAAAACCTACTATATATATTGCAGGTGATTCAACGGCACAAACTTACAACTATACAAAGGTATACCCTCAAACAGGTTGGGGACAAGTTTTGCCGATTATTTTAATGACGATATAATTATTGAAAACCGTGCAATGGGCGGAAGAAGTTCAAAGAGTTATGACAACGACGGCAGACTTGACAGAATACTTACAGAAATGCACCCTGGTGACTATGTGTTTATTCAGTTCGGTATAAATGACGGTGCTGAAAATAAACCGGAAAGATACATAAGTGTTGAGGACTACAAAAAGTTAATTACAGACAAGTATATCGGTGAGGTTGAAAAACGCGGCGGAACACCTGTGCTTATGACTGCAAATGCGGCTGCTTGGTGGGACGAAGAAAACAACTGTTTTATGGAGTCGCGAAAAGATTACGCAGACCCTACGCGTGAAATCGCAGAAGAAACAGGCTGCAAATTTATTGATGAAAATAAAATCGTGACAGATGCGTGGAACAGTATGAGTAAGAATCGTGTTTTGTCGGGCTATTTTATATGTGAGCCGCTTGAAAGTAAGGCTTATCCGTCAGGTACGAACGACACCACTCATATGAAAGCCAAAGGCGCAAAGAGTGCAAAGCTTATTGCGGATGCAATTCCGGAAAATGTGCCTGAACTGGCAAAGTATTTAAAGGGTGACGAAACATTTACGGATATACAAGGTCATTGGGCGGAAGATGTTATAAAACACTTGCAGAGAATGACAAAGTATCGGGAGTCGGTGACGGAAAGTTTAATCCGACGGAACTGTAACGCGTGCGGAATTTTGAAAATGGCGATGGATTCGTTGGGCATAGTCGGTCACGCATATCGTGACGGCGAATGCCTTGACGCAACAAATGATGATTGGTATTGCTACTATTTGCAGTGTGCGTTGGATAAGGATATTATTCCTGAAGAAATGATTGAGGACTGTGATTTTACAAATGTTACAAAAACTCTTAAAGAATCAACAGAGAAAGAAAAGGCTGTCAGAGCTAATGTAAATGTTTATACGGGTAAGTTTTACGGTGATAAGCCTATTACTCGTGAGAAATGGCTGTAATTGCAACTCGTTGCAAAAATTATAAAATGAGAAACTGGAGAGACTGGGACAATGAAAGACGTATTCCTGTTTTTTCGTTTAAAGACAGTGAAAAAAAAGATAAAAAATATATATGTAGTACATGCTTATAATTTGAAATATATAGACGGTATGGAAGACGGTCGCTTTGCACCGAAAGAGAATTTGACACGTGCACAGGCGGCGGTTGTAATGAATAATTTAAAATAGGAGAAATAGGAATGAATATAAAGAAAGTAGTCGCAGTGGCATTGATATTGTCGTCAATGACGGCGGTATCGGCAAGTGCGGCTGAATTTAACGACATCAAAGGTCATTGGGCGGAAGAGGTTATCAATGAGCTTGCCGACAAAGATATTATACACGGTGTTTCGGATACAGAATTTAATCCGGACGGAACTGTAACGCGTGCAGAGTTTTGAAGATGGCTTTGGGTACAGTCGGTATTGCCGATGTGCCGTACAGGAGCGGCGAATGTCTTGATGTTACCGCGTCCGATTGGTACGGAGGTTGTGTGCAAAGTGCACTCGACAAAGGCTTGATACCTGAAAATATGATTGGCAATTATGCAGCAAAGATAACAGACGGCAAGGCTATTTACAGTGGCTTTTGACGGCGATAAGCCGATAAAACGTGAAGAAATGGCGTATATGGTTTATATGCTGTATCAATACAGTTGTGATGAGGAGGAGTCTTATAACATACTTACTCCTGTCGATTTACAGTTTGATGATGTAAGCCAAATATCGCAATGGGCATTGGACGGCGTCAGATATGCGTATACAAACGGCTTAATATCGGGTATGGACGATGATACGTTCAGACCGCAGCAAACCGCAACTCGTGCGCAGGCTGCGTCTATTATAAGCAGATTACTTGATAAAACGGAATAGAGGTGTAAGAAATGTTTAGCAAAAACAATCAGAATTATTTGTCTTGTTACCGCAATAGCTATGGTTGTACCTATTTGTATAGGTATTATCAGTATGTTTGCAGGTGTTAATTAATGTTTAAGGAGAAGTACATATGAAGAAAAATCATATGGTTATTTTATTTGTTGTTTGCAATATGTTTTACTTTTACTGCAATAAATATAATATTGCATAATACATATTATAAAGCATTGCACTTGATTTGTGTTACAACAATATGCTTAGTCGGGTTGACAATAATATATAAAACCTTTCCAAAACGAAAATTCATTGAGAAAAATTATAATAAGATACTTATCTCATTTGGTATAGGTATGTTTATAATAGAGATTGTATTGGGAATTGCATTAAGGTATGATCCGTTGTGGGATGTTGGCGCGATACATAAAGGTGCTATTGAATGGGTTGAAACAGGGACGTTTGAAAATTATTATGAATATTTCTATAGATTTCCTAACAATCTTGCGGCAATGGCATTTTGCATTTGTTTTTCAAAATTGCATCAATATTTGGAATTAAAGACTATTTTGCGGTTTCTGTCGTAATAAACAGTATTATGGTAAGCTGTACAACAGTAATAGTATCACTGATTTGCAAGAAAATAGCTGACGTAAAACATGCTGTTTTGCATTGGTACTGTTTGGATTCAGTGTGCAATTCTATTTTTGGGCGGTGCTGTGTATACTGATATGCTTTCTGTTATGTTCCGGTATTATTTTCTATTTATATCTGAACTCTAAAGAGCAATCGGGAAAAAGAAAAATAATTACATATATATTAATGGGACTGACAATTACAATAGGAAGTTTGAATAAATTCACTGTAATCATAATTGCTATAGCGGTAGGCATTGATTTGCTCATAAACAGAAAATTCAAGGAGTTTACGAAAATTCTTGTCAGCGTAGTGAGTATTATGATGATATTTAATGTAACATTTAATTTATATATGTATTCTTCTCATTTGGACAGACAAACGGCTAATGGTGAAAATACACCGTATAATCATTGGGTCATGATGGGGCTTAAAGGTGATGGTGTATATAATCCTGAGGATTATGAGTTTACAAGGAAATATGATTACGATGAAAACAGAAACAGTAAGATAAATAAAGAGATTTTCGATAGAATAAAAAATTGGGTTTTGTGGTATATTTGATTTGGCAATGACAAAATCAACAGCAGATTTCGGAAACGGAACATATGGTGCTGAAGATTTTTATAATTGTAATCCTCAAACCGATACAAAGTTGCATAATTGGATTTTTGCCCGAGGGAAGAATTATAAAAGTATGCAACATATGCAACATCAATGCATATTGCAATATTAATTTTGATGTTAACTGCTGCATGGGGATTTGTATGCTCTGATGATGAAAAACGTAAAAAGATGTTTTCATTGTATTTGACGATATTTGAGTATATTTGTTTTGCTTTGCTGGGAAACAAACCGAAGATATTTTCAAATTTCGCACCTGTAATATTTATTTGCGGAACTTTGGGTATTGATAAATTTATAGAGGTTTGTTTGAGAACTAAAGAAAAATTAAATGTGGTTTAAAATAGGTTGATAAAGGAACTGTAACGATTTGTTACAGTTCTTTTATTGTAATCGATGCAAATAGTATGTATAATAAGAAATAATCCACAATATATAGTATAATGAAAAAAGTTCAAAAAAATGAAAAAGTGTTGACAAAAGGGTAATAGAGTGTATAATAATCAAGTCGTCAGTTGAGAGGACTAAAAGGACACGGGAAGAGAAGTGTTCGGGGTTGAGAAGAAGTTAAAAACTTTTCAAAAACTTTTAAAAGTCTTGACAAACTGAAAACGATGTGATAAAATAAACAAGCTGTCGCAAGAGAGCATGTACATTGAAAGATAAATAGTGCAGGTTTTGTCGAGCATTTGCTTTGCAAATGCGAATCGTATGTCGGAGTTAGCTTGCAGAAGCAACTTGTTAAAGTTGCGAGGAGCAAGCGGTTGCAAGAAAACGACATACCAGCGTTAGCTTGAAAAGTTCGTTGAAGTAAATGCCAAATAACATTGAGTTTTTATGACAGAAATTCGGATAAAATTACGAAGAGAAGTCAGTTAGTAATTAGAGCTAACAAACAATCGAGTATATAAGAGCGAAAGCTTAAATATAACCATTTAAACGAGAGTTTGATCCTGGCTCAGGATGAACGCTGGCGGCGTGCCTAACACATGCAAGTCGAACGAGAATCTTTGGAATGATTCTTTCGGGATGAATTCAAAGAGGAAAGTGGCGGACGGGTGAGTAACGCGTGAGTAACCTGCCCATAAGAGGGGATAATCCATGGAAACGTGGACTAATACCGCATATTGTAGTTAAGTTGCATGACTTGATTATGAAAGATTTATCGCTTATGGATGGACTCGCGTCAGATTAGGTAGTTGGTGAGGTAAAGGCTCACCAAGTCGACGATCTGTAGCCGAACTGAGAGGGTGATCGGCCACATTGGGACTGAGACACGGCCCAGACTCCTACGGGAGGCAGCAGTGGGGAATATTGCGCAATGGGGGCAACCCTGACGCAGCCATGCCGCGTGAATGAAGAAGGCCTTCGGGTTGTAAACTGTTGTCGCAAGGGAAGAAGACAGTGACGGTACCTTATGAGAAAGCCACGGCTAACTCCGTGCCAGCAGCCGCGGTAATACGTAGGGAGCAAGCGTTATCCGGATTTACTGGGTGTAAAGGGCGCGCAGGCGGACTGTCAAGTCAGTCGTGAAATACCGGGGCTTAACCCGGGGCTGCGATTGAAACTGACAGCCTTGAGTATCGGAGAGGAAAGCGGAATTCTAGTGTAGCGGTGAAATGCGTAGATATTAGGAGGAACACCAGTGGCGAAGGCGGCTTTCTGGACGACAACTGACGCTGAGGCGCGAAAGTGTGGGGAGCAAACAGGATTAGATACCCTGGTAGTCCACGCCGTAAACGATGGATACTAGGTGTGGGAGGTATTGACCCCTTCCGTGCCGCAGTTAACACAATAAGTATCCCACCTGGGGAGTACGGCCGCAAGGTTGAAACTCAAAGGAATTGACGGGGGCCCGCACAAGCAGTGGAGTATGTGGTTTAATTCGAAGCAACGCGAAGAACCTTACCAGGTCTTGACATCCCTGGAATCGAGTAGAGATACTTGAGTGCCTTCGGGAATCAGGTGACAGGTGGTGCATGGTTGTCGTCAGCTCGTGTCGTGAGATGTTGGGTTAAGTCCCGCAACGAGCGCAACCCTGTTGCCAGTTGCCAGCATTAAGTTGGGCACTCTGGCGAGACTGCCGGTGACAAATCGGAGGAAGGTGGGGACGACGCAAATCATCATGCCCCTTATGACCTGGGCTACACACGTGCTACAATGGCCGATAACAAAGTGCAGCGAAACCGTGAGGTGGAGCGAATCACAAAACTCGGTCTCAGTTCGGATTGTAGGCTGCAACCCGCCTGCATGAAGTTGGAATTGCTAGTAATCGCGGATCAGAATGCCGCGGTGAATACGTTCCCGGCCTTGTACACACCGCCCGTCACACCATGAGAGTCGATAACACCCGAAGCCTGTGAGCTAACCTATTAGGAGGCAGCAGTCGAAGGTGGGGTAGATGATTGGGGTGAAGTCGTAACAAGGTAGCCGTATCGGAAGGTGCGGCTGGATCACCTCCTTTCTAGGGAGAACCGATTGAGCGAATAGCTTAGTCAAAATTCCTAAGGTCGAACGATAGAAATATCGTCAGAGACAGAACTTGTACTGTTTATCTTTGAATGTACATGTGAAGCATGAACATTTAAAACACAAAATATTGATATAAGTGGGAAAAGGAAACTGAACCCAATAGAAACCCTGCATGGGCTTATAGCTCAGCTGGTTAGAGCGCACGCCTGATAAGCGTGAGGTCGGTGGTTCGAGTCCACCTAGGCCCACCAATTGCGCAATCTTGCATCGTTTGCGTGCCAGTTGTGTACCGATGTACACGACGGTCACTTAAACGCACAATATACGAAAAATTAAAAGACCAAATATTGAAGTATCAACTAAATTTGGGGTGTAGCTCAGCTGGGAGAGCACCTGCCTTGCAAGCAGGGGGTCAGGAGTTCGATCCTCCTCATCTCCACCAATTCAAACAATTTCACGCACATTTCGCATTTTTCTCAGTCTTGCGTACCGATGTACGCGACGACGCCGAAGAAAAAGCGAACTGCACGCAAACTTGTTTGAATTTAAAATCAATATAAAAGATTGTACCTTGAAAACTAAACAATGTAACAAACGATGATAGAGAGAAACGAGGAAATGACATAGTAATGTCAAACCCCGATAACTAAATTAGTTATCAAACTAATGTGGAAAGGTTTTTCGATATACGAGAGTATATGGGTAAAACTTCAATTTCAAACAAATCTCTAATTCTTATGTAATTCAAGAACCAAACCAAGTTGGTCAAGCTATAAAGAGCGTAGGAGAATGACTTGGCATCAGGAGCCGAAGAAGGACGTGACAAGCTGCGAAAAGCTGCGGTTAGGAGCAAATATCCATAGACCCGCAGATATCCGAATGGGGAAACCCGGTACGGCAATACCGTATCACTGCATGGTAAATACATAGCCATGTGGAGGAAACCCTCTGAACTGAAACATCTAAGTAGGAGGAGGAAGAGAAAGAAAAATCGATTCCGTAAGTAGCGGCGAGCGAAAGGAAAGAGGCCAAACCAGAGATAGCAATATCTTTGGGGTTGCGGACTGCGTAATTGATTCAATATTTTTAGCAGAAGTGTATGGGAAGACACACCATAGTAGGTAATAGTCCTGTAAGCGAAAAGGATATTGACAAGGCAGGATCCAGAGTACCAGCGGACACGTGAAACCCGCTGGGAAGCCGGGGACCACCCCAAGCCTAAATACTACCTGATGACCGATAGTGAAAAGTACAGTGATGGAAAGTTGAAAAGAACCCCGGAAGGGAGTGAAAAGAATCTGAAACCCTATGTTTACAAGCTGCTAAAGCACTTTATATGTGCGATAGCGTACTTTTGTAGAACGGTCCGGCGAGTGTATGTTGCAAGCGAGGTTAAGGTGTTAAGCACTGAAGCCGAAGGGAGACCGAGTGTGAATAGCGCGTACAGTTTGCAGTATACGACCCGAAACCGGGCGACCTATCCATGAGCAGGTTGAAGCGAAAGTAAAATTTCGTGGAGGGCCGCACCCACGTCTGTTGAAAAAGCCGGGGATGACTTGTGGATAGCGGTGAAATTCCAATCGAACACGGATATAGCTGGTTCTCTCCGAAATAGCTTTAGGGCTAGCCTCAGGATAGTTTAGCGGAGGTAAAGCACTGAATGGTCTAGGGGCTTCGCGGGTTACCAAAGCCTATCAAACTCTGAATGCCGCATAAATGTTTCCTGGGAGTCAGACTGTGTGAGATAAGTCTCATAGTCAAAAGGGAAACAGCCCAGATCTACAGCTAAGGTCCCAAATGAAACTAAGTGGAAAATGATGTGAAACTGCGAAGACAACCAGGATGTTGGCTTAGAAGCAGCCATCATTCAAAGAGTGCGTAATAGCTCACTGGTCGAGTGGTTTTGCGCAGAAAATGTAACGGGGCTAAAATTCATACCGAAGCTTAGGAATGATAGTAATATTGTTGGTAGATGAGCGTTGTGTAAGTCTGCGAAGCTACACCGAAAGGAGTAGTGGAGATATCACAAGTGAGAATGCCGGAATAAGTAGCGAGAATTATGTGAGAATCATAATGGCCGAAAATCTAAGGTTTCTTGGGGAAGGTTCGTCCGCCCAAGGTTAGTCGGGAGCTAAGCTCAGGCCGAAAGGCGTAGTCGATGCACATACGGTAAAGATTCCGTAGCCACCGAAGTCGTTAAATACAGGGACACAGGAGCATAGCCTAACCCCACCGTTGGTTGAGTGGGGCGTAAGGGAGCGAAAATTAGTAGCGAAGTAGGTGATTGTACACTGGCGAGAAAAGCTGTATGGATTGACAAGGTGCCCGTACCGATAACCGACACAGGTAGGCGAGGAGAGAATCCTAAGATGAGCCAGAGAACTCTTGTTAAGGAACTCGGCAAATTGGCCCCGTAACTTCGGGATAAGGGGCGCCTGCGAGAGCAGGCCGCAGTGAAAAGGCCCAAGCGACTGTTTAGCAAAACACAGCTCTCTGCTAAATCGAAAGATGATGTATAGGAGCTGACGCCTCGCCCGGTGCTGGAAGGTTAAGGGATCTGTTAGAGTAATCGAAGCAGTGAACTTAAGCCCCAGTAAACGGCGGCCGTAACTATAACGGTCCTAAGGTAGCGAAATTCCTTGTCGGGTAAGTTCTGACCCGCACGAATGGCGTAACGACTTGAGAGCTGTCTCAACAACATACCCGGCGAAATTGAAGTACTGGTAAAGATGCCAGTTACCCGTGATAAGACGGAAAGACCCCGTGGAGCTTTACTGTAGCTTGACATTGGGTTTGGTACTCCATGTACAGGATAGGTGGGAGACAGAGAACTAATGCCGCCAGGTGTTAGGAGTCGATGTTGGGATACCACTCTTGTAATATGAAGGTTCTAACCTGCACCCGTGAATCCGGGTGGGGACACTGTCAGGTGGGCAGTTTGACTGGGGCGGTCGCCTCCTAATAAGTAACGGAGGCGCTCAAAGGTTTCCTCAGCACGGTCGGAAATCGTGCAACGAGTGCAAACGCATAAACGAGCCTAACTGCGAGAATGACGGTTCGAGCAGTAACGAAAGTTGGAGTTAGTGATCCGGCGGTATGTGAATGGAAATGCCGTCGCTCAACGGATAAAAGCTACCCTGGGGATAACAGGCTGATCTCCCCCAAGAGTCCACATCGACGGGGAGGTTTGGCACCTCGATGTCGGCTCATCGCATCCTGGAGCTGTAGTCGGTTCCAGGGTTGGGCTGTTCGCCCATTAAAGCGGTACGCGAGCTGGGTTCAGAACGTCGCGAGACAGTTCGGTCCCTATCTATCACGGGCGTAGGAAATTTGAGAAGACCTGTCCTTAGTACGAGAGGACCAGAGTGGACTTACCGCTGGTGTACCAGTTGTTCTGCCAAGAGCATCGCTGGGTAGCTATGTAGGGAAGGGATAAACGCTGAAAGCATCTAAGCGTGAAGCCCCTTCAAGATAAGATTTCCCATAGCGTAGGCTAGTAAGGACCCATGAAGACTACAAGGTTGATAGGTCAGGAGTGGAAGTGCAGTAATGTATGGAGCGGACTGATACTAATAGGCCGAGGGCTTGACCAAAGCATTGTGAAACAATGCGGATATATACGACAGCAAGTGAGCAGAAGCAATTCAAAGAATTGCGAGGAGCGAGCGGTTGCCGAAGGCAATGCGAAAGTATATACAGGCGGTAGCCTGAACACCGCAAAGTCAGTCAATGTTTGATGTATCGCTACATCAAAGGTTAGGAACGAGAAAGATAAGAAATTAGAGAAAACGCATTGTGAAGTTATGTTGTTTAGTTTTGAGGGTATGACCTCAAAGAGAAGATCCGGTGACGATAGCAAGGAGGAACCACCTGTTCCCATGCCGAACACAGAAGTTAAGCCCTTAACGTCGATGATACTTGGTGACTGCCTGGGAAAGTAGAAAGTTGCCGGAACTCATGGCCCGTTGGTCAAGCGGTTAAGACACCGCCCTTTCACGGCGGTATCCCGGGTTCGATTCCCGGACGGGTCACCAATATTTTAAACAGCCTTCTTGTAAAGGCTGTTTAATCTATTTAATATTATGGACCATTAGCTCAGTTGGTTAGAGCGCCCGGCTCATAACCGGACGGCCCTAGGTTCGAGTCCTAGATGGTCCACCATAAAATAAATCGCATTTTATGCGGTTTATTTTTGTATATACACCTTTTATACAAATGCTGATTGGATTTTATTGATGAGAAGGATGAAAATAATGAAGAGATTAGAGTTTTATTGGTCTTCAAATCCCGATTGCTGGGCATGGAAACCAAATGGAATGAGAGTAATAAAGCCCGATGCCACAAAGGAGGCGCAAGAGAGTTACAAACATTATTTAGAACAGACATCCGGAGAACAGGGAAAATCATTATAAACATAAATATTGAGGTATTTTTATGAGTGAATTATTTGATAAATGGGAAGACGATATAAAAGTATTGTGAAATTAATAATTTAAGTTTTGAAAAAGCCAAGAATATGGCGAAATGTTGGGGAAAAGATGATTTGATTTTACAATATTATGATAGTTCAAAAATAATGGAAAAGGTTTAAATGATGAGATACCTCTGCCGATTGTGTTAAAAATTAAAAAGAAAAGATAACGTATTGATATTTGAACAAACGGAATATACCAATAAATATTTATCTAAAAAATTAATTACTATTAGTTTTTGAATTTTAGTAAAAATATTGACAAAATATAATTTTACATATATTATGATAACAAATAATAGCAAGGGAGAAATAAATATGAAAAATTAATATGTTTGTTGGTGATATGTGCTAATTTAGTGGAGTAGCAGTTAATGTATCGGCGTATTCGGATTATGATACAGAAGAAACAAGATTTTAAGGATTATGGACATTATGAACGGTTACGAGGACGGAATATTTAAACCTTATAATGTACTTACGCGCTCTGAAGCTATAAGAATAGTTGATGATATGATGGGATTCAGCGATGAAACATCATATACAGAAAAGAAAATTCAGATTTACCGTTTAGTGACATATCAAAGGATTCGTGGATTGGAAGTATTGGAATTATGCGTACTGTAACAGTGTGATAAGTGGATTTGAAGATGGTACGGCACGACCTAATGATAATGTAACGTATGCACAATTTGTAAAAATGTTGGTTACATCAATAGGATATGACTTTTATTCAGAGGCAGTTGGAGGTTATCCGAACGGTTACTTCAAATATGCTGAAAATTTTAATATTACAGATGATATAAATTTGAATTATGATGATACTATTACTCGCGCATCAGCGGCATTATTAGCCCAAAGAACAATGAACACACCAATAATGGAGTTTATTTCTAAACCAATATCAACAATATTGTCGGAACAAAAGTGAATTTGTTGAAAGTAAAATCTATAACGGTACAGGTGCAGATTACAGAACACTTCTTACAAAAGAAATGTTATAATGCTGATGTAATCATTGAGCATATCGGGCGATATTACTACGGCGAAAATAGTCAATGCAAGAAATTTTTGCGACAAAGAATACAATGGTACGGAAAATTACAGTTTTGAGTTAAACACAAACGGATATGAATTATCAGAAAATGAAAAATACAATGTGGTTGTGGAATGCGTTGATAACAATTATATTTTAAAATTTGTATATGAAAGTGATATAAGAAAAAAGGAGAAACAGATGGCATCGAGTAAAAATGAATTTTAGAATACATATTAGAGCAATTATCGGAGTTAGAGGAAATAGTACAGGGCGATGATGGGGAGTACATTATTTACTACAAAGGCAGAATTGCCGGCGGAATATATGATGACCGACTGCTTATAAAACCTGTTAAATCGGCTATTGACTATGTTTCTGACATTCGGTACGAAGTACCTTATGAGGTGCGAAAGAAATGATTTTAATAGAAGAAGTTGACAACAAAGAATATTTAACCGAATTATTTAAGGCGATATATGACGACTTACCGACACCGAAAAAGAAAAAATAACCAATATTGAAAAACACCTCAATATTATGGTATAATTCATATAATGAGGTGAGAGAGATGAAAGTAAAGGAAATATGTGATTATTCGGGTTCAACATTGCTTGGAATGAACGGCGGAATGGTTGAGAGTCCCGATTCAAAAGAATTATATATGCACGCAAAGCAGACTTGACAAAGCCTGAAACGGAAATATGGATATGCGACAGGGTTTTGAAAATCATCGCAAAGTATATGATGTACACTGCGGCAATCACAACGGCCCGTCAGCAACCTTTATAACAAACAGCCTTATAGTTTTCGTGATGTGGAATTTGAGGGCATAGCCGGCAAAGAACCGTCTATATGTGTATTCCGTATACTCGATGTTGATACGGGTGAGGTTAAGTACAAAATTCGCGGCAAAGAAAGTCATTGTGCGGAAAACGGCAAGTATCCGTTTTCAATATCGACAGAATATCTTGACAAAATCCCGATTATCCCTGAAATTAATTCGTACGGAATTTACATACGGTTGAAAACGGAAAAATAACTCTTTGTTGCAACAGAGGAAGATATTTTAAATATGGTAAAGGAACATGGTCTTACTCGAACGAGCATACCGCGTCTGTCAGCCACGTTCAGCTAAATCCGTCCGCAACGGCAGTTATGATGCGCTTGGGCGTAAAGGACTGCCCTGTATTCGGTGCGTTGGGGTGTATAGATTTAGACACTAAAAAACGCATATGATAGCGGACGAAGCCTGTACATCAGCTTTGGTTTGACGATGACACATATATGGCTACGTCAGTTTAATCAAGGGACTACATTGAAATGGAAACAAGCTACATTGCACGTTTTCAAAGGACGGAGAGGAATTAGAAGTGCTTGGCGGAATTTCAAATCATATGGACGGAAGTTTTGACAGAAAATATTTTGCCATTGACAGATGTTATCCCGACTTTGCACCGAATGTTTATTTGTACAAGCGCGGTGACAAAAATCCGATTGCGACTTTTGAAATATCGCAGGACGAATACACCACATGGAAACTTCAGGTACATCAAATCCGTCGTTTTCGCGTGACGGAAAGCGTCTGTACTTTAATAAACAGTGCAAATGTTACAACGGAACATACAGAACGGTAGCTGTTTTGCAGATATTTCTGAAATTATTTAAAACTAACTTGCAAAATTGTCCTTTTTGCTATACTGTATATGTTGTAATTATTAAAGAAGGAATGTGAACATAAATGATTATTATTATGAAAGAATCCGCATCGGCAAAGGAAATCGAGTGTTGAAAAACTACTTGCCGAGTTCAGTTCCAAACGCACCTATTCAAGGCGAAAGAAAACAGTTATCGGCGCAATCGGCGACAAGCGTCTTTAAGTATGAATCAAATTCTTACTATGGACGGTGTTGAAAACGTTGTTCGATTATGAAACCATATAAACTTGCATCTAAGGAGCTTCACAAAGAACCGTCAGTTATCGAAATCGGTCACGGAATAACAGTCGGTGGCAAGCAGCTTGCAGTATTTGCAGGCCCTTGCGCAATCGAAAGCCAGGAACAGTTCACAACTGTATCATCAAGGCTGTTAAGGCCTCTGGTGCAAACATTCTTCTTCGCGGCGGTGCGTTCAAGCCTCGTTCATCACCATATTCATTCCAAGGTCTTGAGGGTGACGGCAGAAGATTATGTACAACAGCGGTCAGGCAATATGCCTATCTGTACTGATACTTGATACAGAGATGTTGAACTTGTTGCCAAGTATGCTGATATTATGCAAATCGGTGCAGAAA